>Ga0208279_1001260_pt1 | contig 14315 bp, 15 predicted proteins | sample AntAceMetag02UKM_FD_184766 | JGI IMG/M metagenome (GOLD analysis project Ga0208279, IMG submission 184766) | Saline lake microbial communities from Ace Lake, Antarctica - Antarctic Ace Lake Metagenome 02UKM (SPAdes) (version 2) | ecosystem: Environmental > Aquatic > Non-marine Saline and... | reverse complement strand
GCTCAGAGTGAAAAAGGTCAACCACGTATGCCCCGCCTTCAATCTCCAGCAAAACTCCCTGTCCGGTATTTTTAATAAAGCCTGAAAGGTTATGCCGGCGCGCGAGTCTGTACAGGGAGGGACGAAAGCCCACACCCTGTACTGTTCCGGTAAATAAGGACCGAAGCCTCTTTTGCATGGCTATCCTTTAAAATCTTCAATCTGAAGCGTCAGCCATGAAAACCATTTATCAAGACCTTCGCCTGTTTTGCAGGAAACTTCAAAAACATTAAGTGCAGGATTTATGCTTTTTGCGTCTTTAACTGCTTTTTTCATATCAAAATTAACGTAAGGCAGAAGGTCGGTCTTGTTTATTATCATGGCTGTTGATTCTTTGAACATAAGCGGGTATTTCAGCGGTTTGTCAGCGCCTTCAGGAGTGCTTAAGATCATTACCTTTATGTTCTCACCAATTGAAAATTCGGCAGGGCACACCAGATTTCCCACATTTTCATTAATAATAAAGTCTATATTATCCATGTCAAAGCCCGGGAATGTTTCCCGGATCATGTTGCCGTCAATGTGGCAGGCACCTCCGGTGTTTATCTGGGCAACAGGGATATCAAGTTTCGCAATCCGGTCTGCATCATAGGTGTCCTGAATATCGCCTTCGATGACAGCAATTCGGAACTTATCCTTAAGCGCTTTGATGGTTTCTTCAACCAAGGTGGTTTTTCCTGCGCCTGGAGAACTCATCAAATTGATTGCATAAATATTTTTTTCATCAAAAAGATCTCTGTTTTCCTGAGCAATTCGGTTATTTGCATCCAGTATGTTTTTTACTACATTTATTTTCATTTTTAATGTCTCCGGTCAGTGATATTTATAATATGTTGAGCATGTTCCTTCTGAAGAGACCATGCAGGGTCCTATTGGATTAAGCGGCGTACAGATCTTTTTGAAAAGTACGCACTGCCCAGGATGTTTTATACCCCGGAGTATTTCTCCGCAGGAACAGCCTGAAATTTCATCGGCAGCAATGTCGGGAACTTCAAACCTTTTCATGGTATCAAAATCCTGGTATTCTTTTTTGAATACCAGACCACTTTCGGGTATTTCTCCTATCCCCCTCCAGACAGAAGAACTGGTTTCAAAGACATTAAAAAGTATTTCTCTTGCCTTTTTATTGCCTTCAGGGGAAACCGCACGTTTATATTGTATCTCAACTTCTTTTGTTTTGGAAATAATCTGTCCGAGGATCATGTAAATACCTTCCAAAATGTCTACGGGTTCAAATCCTGTAATGACAGCAGATCTTCCTGCTTTAATGATGTCATTATATGCTGCTGTTCCGGTGATGATACTCACATGTCCGGGACATAGAAAACCGTCAATGGCAAGGGCCGGGTCGTCAATCAGCATTTTTATGGCTGGCGGCATTATTTTCATCACAGTAAAAACAGAAAAATTCTTAATGTTTTTTTTACTGCAGGTTTTTATAACGGATGCTATGGTGGGCGAGGTTGTTTCAAACCCAATTCCCATAAAGATGATCTGTTTTGAAGAGTTATTTTCTGCCAAACTGATACAGTCAGCCGCAGAGGTTACAATCCTTATATCAGCACCGTCTGCCTTTGCAGACTGCAGGCTTGTACGGTTTGAGCCGGGCACTCTCAGCATATCTCCAAAAGTTGTAAATATGGTTTCTTTAATACTGGAAAGAAAAATGGCAGTATTGACATCTTTTGCAGAAGTGACGCATACCGGGCAGCCGGGGCCTGAAACAAGGTTAATACTGTCAGGCAGCAGGTCTCTGATTCCGAACTTGCCGATGGCATTTGTGTGGCTGCCGCACACTTCCATGATGGTGATATTGCTGGAAATTTTTTGAGCACGGTTATTTATGCCTTTAATTAGGCTTTTTACCAGCTCGGGATTTCTGTATTCGTCAATTAGTTCCATAGGCTTTAAAATGCTTTGCCGGTGGCAAGCCACCGGCAAAGTTTTGCTTACAATAGTTTATGTCAGATATGAATATTCTACTAGAAATAGAATACAAGGTCAAAGGTAATACGGTCACGCATAAGGTTTGCATTCTTGTCTGTTAGTGGAATTTCATAAGCAACACCAATATCCAGATTTTCCATGCAGCGGAAACGAATACCTGCAGCTAAAGTCACGATATGCTTATTTTTATTTCCATGGTCAGCGCCCAGGTTGACAAGGTCTCCACCCTCAAATTCAACAATGCTGGCAACCAACTCGTCTTGGCTGGCAACCGTGCCGCTGCGACCTTCACGTACAACAGCAAAGTGATTTAGCTCGATGAGCGGAAAGATTTTCGGGGTTAAGGCATAACTGACATGCAGGTTGCTGAATGCAATAGTGCTTTCTTCCTCACGGTCAAAAGGGATGATTGCTCCGATGCCGCCGTTGACCTGAAATTTACAAAAGCCTTTTAGGAAATTGACTTGTGCAGCGATGTTTCCTTCGCCATTGCCCTGAAAAACTTCATTGCTCCCCTGGGTAAGTTCAAGCATCAAACGTCCTGAAACGATAAATTCGTCTTCCGGGTTGTAGATAAATGCATATTTTAGACCGGCGCCGTAGTCAGCCCAGCCGTCTTCGCTTGAAAGGGTATTGTCAGGATTGAAGTCAATATAACCGGTTTTTTCTGCAACAATAGAAAGTCTTTCATTGATAGCATAAGTGAGCTGAAGAGCAGTGACGTTCAGATCACCGTCAAGTTTGACATCGTCACCGATTGTTGTTTTTATATGTTCAGGTAGTTTTTGTCGAGCATGAATGACTCTGATGGTTGTTTCATTTCTAGGGTCAATTGAATAGACTGGATTGCTCAGTGGTCTGATAAAGCGTGAAAAAGGTTTTTTTTCTTCAGCAGCAGATGCAGCAGAACTGAATACAAATCCCAGCATGGTTAACATTAATACAATTACTAGCTTGTTTTTCATTTTGTTCTTCCCTCCGTAAGTTTAGTCGTATTATTGCTTTTACAATTTCTGTATGAGTATGGTTAGATGTTTATTGCCGGTTCAGTCTCCTTTCTTTTTCACTTTAAAGTTCCTATGCTTTTTTCATTCTCTTTTTCTAATATTACCTTTAGAAGCTTAAGCCTTTCATGGGCCTCTTCATGATCAATCTTGTGAATGGCAAAGCCTGCATGGCAGATGACGTAATCTCCAATTTCTGTATCTTCTCCTAAAATATCCAGGCACGTATCACGTTTTGTCCCGCCGATATCTATTTCAGCATAATTGTCTTCATTTATTGAGATGATTTTACCTGGGAATCCGATGCACATGTTCTTTCCTTTAATGGTGGACGGCTCGTCAAAAGTCCAACTTCTTGGTTGCGCTTCACCCTCAGTCATTGCAGTGTTCGAATGTACGTTGCATTCTTTTGGACTTGCAAGCTTTGGATTTGAAGCTTTTTACTTTGCTGTCTTTTTAAATTTTATGACTGTATTAATAGCTCGAATTTAATTAATTAATCTGACAGGTTAATCCACATCGAGGTCAATAAGTTTCAGTTCTTCAGTGCCACCAATCAGTGCGACTTCAGAGCTTTTGCATTCAGGGCAGACAGCATCAAATTCTTTAACTTCTATTTCTTTGTCACATGAGAAGCAGTATATACGGGGAGGTATTATTTCAAAGTTTAATTCTGCTCCCTGCGCGCAGGTATCTTTTGCCTGCTGATCAAACGCGAATTTTAAAGTTGAGGTTTCTACGCATGCCAGCCGGCCAAGTGTTAGGCTGAGTGAGTTTACACGTTTAAATGCATGTTTTTCAGCGTATTCGCCAACGATTTCAAGTATTGACTGTGCCAGAGACAGTTCATGCACAGCTTTTTATCTCCGGAATAATATTAAGTTTTTTAAGTTCATTTAAAAGCAGCTCTTCCATTTTCTGAAAACGGTTCTTTATTTGTTCTGTCATTTCCAGGTTCATCTCTCCGTATTCATATGGAACGATACAGAGAAAAACAGTTTCAGGGGAGTCCTCGATAATTTCTGCCTGGTTGAGTACGTCAAAAAATTCCACTTCGTGCGCGGAGGTGGGCTCAGGCATTTTAAGTTCCATTTCGTCCCTTGTGAAACGGTAGATTGATCCGGGGGTGTCATCTGTCTTGATGGTGTCGATAACGATCAGGTTTCGGGCTCCTGCAATGATGTCCAGTAGACTGTATCCGAGAGTTCCACCGTCAATAACATGCGTCTTTTCGGGGAAGTTATACTTCTCTTCAAGCATTCTTATAAAGTGGACACCGAAACCTTCATCTGTAAGGAGTATGTTGCCGAGTCCCAATATTGTGAGGTAATTTTTTTCTTCCATTTGGAAAGCCGTGCAGGGCAGGCAGAAGAGACTTTCTGCCCGCCCTGTAATAGATTATTTTTTCTTCTTAAATAGCAACCCGCTGATCATGGAAGAGACCGTTCCTTCACGGAAAACACAGTCATACCAAAAAGCCATGTACAGATGCACGATAAAGAACAGCATAAACAGCCACATCACAATGTGGTGAAGATATCTTACATTTGCCAGGCCTCCTATTATTGTTTCAACAGGTCTTAAAACTTCATATGTCCAGGCGGTGATGCCTGCATGATAACCCGCACCGGTTAAAATAATGCCTGTAAGAACAATAAGAAACAGCATAAATATACAGCCGGCATATGCGATAGATTGCATTGGTCCGTATAGAAACCGGTGTGCAGGTGGTTTGTTTGATACAAGTAGATAGAACTTTATTTGCTGGATCGTGTTCTTTGGGTCTGCCCAAGCGAAGAAATCTTTCCAGTCTGCGTGGAACCTTGAAAAGAACATGAGGTACATTCTCCAGATAAAAATAAAAACGAGAAAAACGCCGAAGAGAATATGAATAAAACGCATATCACCCATTAGAAATTTTGAGGTTGTTTCTCCTGAGGAAACAGAGAAGGGTGATGCGATAAAAAAGCCGGTAACGATAAGTGTTAATATCGATGCTACCATGCCCCAGTGGTTAATTCGTATGGCTGGTGACCATTCTTTTTTTGCGGTCCTGGTATCCACCGTTATCTCCTTTCAAAATTAACAGCTTAAATGAAATAATAATCAATTTAGCTGTGTTGTTTCATTTTTGAACTTTAATAGTTTAGCGTTTCTTACGCGACTTTAAATTTTCTTATTTCATTTGTTTTTGGATCAATAATATGAACAGCACATGCCATGCATGGGTCAAAGGAATGTATTGTTCTGATGATCTCAAGAGGCTGCTCAATATTGGAAAGTTTTGTTCCAATTAATGCTTCTTCATAAGGACCGCGCTTCCCTGCGTTGTCTCTAGGAGCAGCATTCCATGTTGATGGAACAATTGCCTGGTAATTTTTTATAACTTTGTTTTCTATGTTGATCCAGTGGCCCAGCGCTCCGCGCGGCACTTCGTTCATCCCGCGACCCTGTCCGCTTTTGGGGACTTCACAACGTGACCATGTTCTGGTGTCACCTGCTTTCAGGTTTGCGATGAGTTCATTTACCCAGCCTTCGGTGCGGTCAGCAATCAGTTTGGTTTCAAGGGCACGGGCTGCAGTTCTTCCCAGAGTTGAAAACAGGACAGAAACAGGAAGTCCGGTTGCTTTCAGTGTTGAGTCAACCAGGCTTTTAATCTCTTTGTGACCCTGTGCATAACCGACGATGAAGCGTGCGAGAGGACCGACTTCATAAGGTAGTCCATCGTAGCTCGGTGCCTTGCACCAGGTATATTTCTCATCACCCTTTACATTGCCGTTGCTGTCATAGCCGGTGTATTCGGGTTCTGTTTTTCCTTTGTACGGATGAAGTGATTCTTCACCTTTATACCAGGAATGCTTTACCCCTTCAGTGATCTTGTTTTCGTCCAGATCTTTGGGGTTTGAAATGTCTCCGCCAACCACAACGCCTTTTGGAAGAAGAGTATTCTGCCAGTTGTCATCCAGTGGAAATCCGCCGTATGACAGATAATTTTTAACTCCGGCACCAATCCCTGCTGCGCCTTCGTCTTTGTAAGCGCCTGCTGCGATCAGAACATCCGGGATATAGGCTGTTTCCATGAAGTTCTGAATTTCTTTGAAGCGGAAAAGATATTGACCGATCCTGTTTGCATTAAGGTCGTCTACACAGGTTACGCCGCCCACCACAAGGCTTTGCGGGTGCGGATTTTTTCCACCGAAGATGGCCATCATCTGTGCACCGATCTTTGAAACCTTAAGTGCGTCAAGGTAATGGGATACGATTACCAGGTTTTCCTCAGGCGACAGTTTGAAGGATTTGTTTCCCCAATAAGCATTGGCAAAAGGACCCAGCCTTCCAGACTTTACAAACTTGGTCAGTCTTTTCTGGATAGCCTTGTAGTTTGTCTCGGAACAGTTGTATGGATTTTCATTATAGCTTTTTGCAAGTTCTACTGCTTTTCTTGGATTTGCGGATAGAGCGCTTACAATATCTACCCAGTCCAGTCCGTGTAGATGATAGAAGTGCATGATATGATCAGTAATATACTGTGCAGATTTGATCAGATTTCTGATCAGGCGTGAATTCGGCGGTGGGGTCACACCAAAGGCGTCTTCACAGGCCATGATGCTTGCTTCATAATGCGAGTAGGTACATACGCCGCAAAAGCGCTGAACAATGAGTCCCGCATCTCTGGGGTCACGGCCTTTTAAGATAGTTTCAATTCCGCGCCATAAGGTTATGGAACTCCATGCATCCTGAATTACATTATTGTTATCTACTTCTACTTCTATTCTGAGATGTCCTTCGATCCGTGTAATTGGATCAACAACAATTCTTTTTCCCATTTTATTTATTCCTCCTCGGAATTAATATTAACGATATTGATAAATGACTTTTCTTTATTCGTCCTCAGGTTTTGGGCGTTTTATTACAGAAGCAATACCGTGAGCTGCAATACCTGCTGCAGTAACCCCAAGCAGGGCAGCGCCGACTTTATCAACGGTCTTTTCTCCGCCACCGATGGTTTTCTCGGATATAGGTTTTTCAAAAGGGGCCATAGTGTCCCAGAAGGCAGGTTCTGTACAGCCTATGCAGCCATGTCCGGCTTGAACCGGCCATGAGATTCCATCGTTAAATTTTACTTTACTGCAGTTTGAATAAGTGTAAGGACCTTTGCATCCCATCTTATAAAGGCACCAGGCCTTCTGTGCGCCGGCATCTCCCCATTCTTCGACAAATTCAGCTGCATCATAGTGGGGGCGGCGTTCACAGAAATCATGAATACGCTTGCCGTATGCCCATAAAGGACGTCCAAGAGAGTCTGTTGGGGGCAGTGAGCCAAAAAGAAGAAAATGAAGCAGGGTGCCCACAAAGTTGGCAGGATTTGGCGGACAGCCCGGAATGTTTAAGGTTTTAATGCCCAGTGCATCGCTGATGCCTTTTGCATCGGTCGGATTCGGGCTAGCTGCCTGAACACCGCCGTAAGAGGAACAGGTTCCAATACAGATGGTGGCCGCAGCTTTTGAAGTTACTTCTTTTGCGATTTCAATTCCGGTTTTTCCTTTGGGGCCAAGGGTTAAATATTTTCCATCCATTCCGGTTGGCAGGGCACCTTCGATGACACAGATGAATTTTCCGTTAAAATCATGCATGGCTTTTTCGAGACATTCTTCTGCCTGATGTCCTGCAGCTGCCATGAGTGTTTCGTGATATTCAAGGGAGATGGTTTCAAGCAGAATATCATCTATGTTCGGATAAGATGTTCGCAGCAGTGCTTCGCTGCACCCGGTGCACTCTGCAAAATGAAGCCATACCACAGGGAGACGGCTGAATGTTTCTGCGGCTTGTGCTACTTTTGAGCTGAATACCGGCGGAAGCATGAGCGCTGCAGTCATCATTGAAGACCATTTTACAAAAGATCTTCGGGTGATGCCGTTTTCTTTTAGGGCCTCGTTTAAATCGCTTCTTGCCGGCGGAAGTTCCACGTTAATTTTTTCCAAGTTGAGATCACAGCGTTCCATGAGATCTTTGTACTGCCTGGAAAGGCTGTCTTTTCCATCGCTTTTTTTGTAGCCCATACTGTCTCCTTTCGAACTGTATAGATTATAAGTTTTAACTAAAACTTTTGTGTTTAAGATAACGGTAAAGATAGTTTGTTTGTTGAGCTTTGATGCCGAAAAATTATTTTTAAGGTGTAAATAGATTTAAACTTACACACAAAACTGTTTCCCCGGGTTTTCTGGGAGCCCCCTATGTTTCTGGGAACCTCCCCTAAGTTTTCCGGGGGGAACCCCAGAAAAATTAGGGATTAAAATCATATACGATGTTTTTTGGCAAGTCCACATTTTTTTAATAAGATAAGAGTAAAAAGGTCCGTATGTTAGAACCCTAACTTTAATTATTGACCAAGACAGAGAAGGAAATCAGAAGTGACGCTTTGACCCCTTGCCATTTATAAATCTTTAGGGCTGAGTATGTCCTTAAAAAAAGAGAAAGAAGAATAGAGGCAGGAGCAAGCCACTGCTTTGATCTTTTTAAAATGGGGTTTAAGATCTTTTAAAAGCCCCTATCTTCTTCTCTTCTTAGTTTGAATGAGCATAAAAAAAACCGATATCCGTGATTGGCGGATATCGGTCCGTAGTAGTCTTAATCTTTCCCTATCCAATCACGGGAGACAACAGCTTTTCAGCGGCTGCCCTGTCGGCCATTTCTCATAACTTTTTTCAGTCTTAGATCCATGGCTTCGGGAATATTGTTTAGATAGTACAAAATATTTTAACGAAAGTAAATAAAAATTAAATTGTCAGAAGATTTATATAAACAGTTAGAAAAATTTTTTAGTAAAAAGGTGTGATATGCATTTAAGATATGGCATATTATGTTGAATTTGGGTCAGTTAACATAACGAATGGTTATGTGACTTAATAGTTAGTTAAAATATAATCTACATATATTATAAGAATAGTACAGCAGACAAATACTTTGATAAATACAGGTATTTCTGGATCATAGAATCAGTTCATATGTTTCGTAAATTATAAATCCAAAAAAGATAAACAGGGAAATTCCAATTAGAAGAGGTATTAGAGCAATTAAAACCAATCCAAAAAAAAGGCCATATTATCAGGATCTTGACTATTGCTACTCGATTTCCTCAATCGTTAATATATTTTTTTTAACAATAAAAACAGTTCTATTATTATCGGAACTACTGTTATATAACATGATAAAATCTGAGGAAAGTTTCTGAAGATAATCTGAGAGCCTCTCATAGCCGAGAATATTTAAAAAACCTACATTGCTCTTGCCATCAATGGTGAAAATTTCGACTTTACTGTTTTTGGTTTCAGTGAAGGTTGGATGTCCCATGAGTACTCCTTATTAATTGTAAGTTAATATTGGACTGTTTAAAGAATATATTATTTTTACCCGGTTGAGATTAAATTTCAGTAATCGGTTTAATAAAACATGGCAATAGAATTAGGATACATGCATTGTTAAGATTTGCGATAAGACCATCAAATATTTTACTTCTTAAACTGTTACCATAATCAAAAGTAATATTGAATAAATTTATTTGGAGGGTTTTTCTCAAGAATATTTAAAATAACCAGAAGTATCTTTGAATCATTTTTAGAGAAACTAAATCAAGGGTTTGACGCATAATATGGACTTTGCGGTTTGTTAAGGTTGCTCATAAGACTGTCGAAAAACGCTAAGATAATGATTTTAGGGCTTACAATTATCTAATTCTACGATATGTTTTTTTAAAAATTGTGGGAAAGGACTATTTTTTCTCCTGCTCACGTGCGGCCAGCCGGTTTTTTCTGCGTGTTTGTGCCTGGCTGTTTCGCCTTTTTTCTTCTTCTGTCTCGAAAACAAGAGAAGGAATCTGGGTGGGTCTGCCGGCTTTATCCAGGGCTACAAAGGTTAAGTAGGCAGAGGCCGTGTGTTTGACCGCTCCGGTTAAAAGGTTTTCTGATTCGATTCTTACTCCAATTTCCATTGATGATTTTGCGGTCATGTTAATGCTTGCCTTAAGGGTTAAGAGATCTCCCACAAAAACAGGATAATGGAACACCAGGCTGTCAATGGATGCGGTAACCGAGTTTTTCCGGCTGTGTCTGAAAGCAACAATGCCGGCGGTCTCGTCAACATGCTTCATGATGATGCCGCCGTGGACATTACCGGCAGGGTTTGCATCTTCAGGCATCATGATAGTGGCTGTGGTAATCGCGCTGTCGGCTACTTTTTTTGCTTCCATTTTTTAGCTCCTGAAATCATTTAAGATCTATTCGTGTCTCTTTTGAGACTGAGATCTGTTTCATTCTGTTCAGTCTGTTTTTGACAATACTTCGCAACACCGTATATGTCGATTTCTTTTTTCTATTTTTAAGTATAACATATCCATCCCCCCCTGATGCAAGAAAGGAATTTAAAGCGACGCTGTATTTTTTCTCCGCAGCAAGCGGTTCATATTTGCGGTCTTTGTTAAGGATTTCTATATTGGCTACCCGGTTTCCGGTGTGGGTGATTCCTGGTTTTTCGGAGGCACTGTTTTTTGTTCTTTTAAAAGGGGTTTTAATTATATCTACATCAAAGCGAAGGCCCGAGACCTGAAGAAATCCGCCGTATGCTAAAGGAAGCAAAGAGACGCTCTGTTCAAGCACCTGTTTTATTTCAGATCCTGTAAGTGTGAGGATGGAAATATTATTTTCAAATGGGAGCATGAGATCAATGTCTTCAGTGGTGATGTTGCCTGATGGGATGATGCGGTCGCCTCTTAATCCGCCGCCGTTCTGAAAGGCAATATCTGTTTTAAACTGCTCTCTGATGATGTCTGCTATCAGGTTTCCGGCTGCAGCCTCTTGGGTTCTTAAAGTTTTTGCGCGGCAGTCCAGGGCTTCTTTTGAAAAAGCTAAAACTTTTTTTCCCGGCAGCTGTTTTTTGTAGGAGGTGATCAGGGCACGCATTTCTTTTTCCGGTTCGATATTACCTGTGATCCGTATTGGATCCCAGAGATGCCGGGTGATGTTTCTATTTTCCACAGTCAGACTGAGGATACCCATAAACTCACCTCTGGCGCCCGGATGGACAATGATAGTTTTTTTGCCGTCTGCATGGCTGATAACTGTTTCCTTTTCCTTTTTCATCAGGTCATGGGAGTGTCCGCCGCAGATCAGGTCGATCTCCGGGACTTTTGTTGCGAGTTTAATATCTTCTTCAAGGCCGATATGGCTTAAAGCGATAATCAGGTCCGGATCTTCTTTTTGTTTCAGGGCCTTGATTGTACTTATTGCGGATTCTACGATATCCGGATGGACCTTAATTTTTTCGCCGGCATTTGAGATGAAGGAAAGGTCCGGGGTCATGAGTCCGATGATGCCGATCTTTAGATTGTTTTTCTCGATTATTTTATAACTTAAAAATCGGTTGCTTAAAGAGCTGTTGTCTGCGGATTCAAGGTTTGACTGGATGATCGGGAAATCAAGGTATGTTAAAGCTTTTGCAAGGGTTTCTTCTCCCCGGTCAAACTCATGGTTCCCAAGTGCTGAGGCATCTATCCCGAGCAGGGACAGCGCGGAAAAGATGGCTTCACCCTCAAACTGGAGAAAAAAGTTGCCGGTCAGGCTGTCCCCGGTAGAAAAGAGCAGGGTCTTGTCTTTGTTCAGGTTTCTGATGGTCTTGACCACAGAGGCAATGCCCGCTAATCCCCCGACTTTGATTGTCTGATTATCTTTTTCTGTGACAAAGGGTTCCAGTTGACCATGCAGGTCTGAGAAAGTGAGAATCATTAACTCTCCAGGTTCAGCCCATGAAGATGCTGTGGTCAGGAGAATAAAAGTAATGATGAATAAAGATTTTATCAGGCCGGTTTTACTCATAATGAAGGAGGCGTGTAGGTTAGAGCATTTTTATAACGTGTAGCCATATATCTTAAGTGACGGCTAGTGAAGTTTAATCTAATGTGATGTTTCCCTCCTATAAGGCGGGGCATCCCGGTAATTAAGATTGATTTCTTGGATTGTATCGCTTGTTGCAAATCCCGCTCTGCGGGGACACCGCCCACAGGAGCAGGACTTCCGCGAAACACTCCGGTCAAAAGCCAAAGTTCAAATGACAAATGAATGCCAAAAAAGAAAAAGTACAAAAAGGATAAATGAGTCTGGCATTGGTGTTTTTCAGTTTCATTTGGCATTTTTAATTTTGATATTTCTTATTGACCCGTTTAAACGGCTTAAACTGATTAAACAGCTATTTTGAGGCTATAGTAAAACAGAAACTGCCCTAGTAATTAGTTTATGGATAATATGACGTAAATTTAAAGATTTTACAAATCTTAATATTGTATAGAGGGAGAAGAGAAATCGACTATTGTCGAGTGACGATTAAAAAAAATAACCCTATTCGTTAATTGTCACTTAACAATAGTCATTTCAAAGGTCATTTCAAAGACAATCGCAACGTAAAAAAACCCGGTTTTTTCAATAAGAATACTCCGAAAACCAGTAAGGTGTCCCCGGGTTATTTGGTTGATAAATAAATTTCAAATAATGTCCTTGACTTCAAAATAATATAATAGTATATATTTTAACAATAAACAATAAACAATAAACAATAAACAATAAACAATAAACACGAACTTAAAAAGAGGAGAGGGATTATGAAAAAAAGATTATTGAAATCACTTGTAGTATTAACAGGATTATTTTTATTATCCGCATCAATGGTATGGGCACAGGCAGCGCCGGTCGCAAAGACAGGTCAGACCACCAGTTATGCAACTGGGGATGACGGGGATCTTCAAAAAGGCGTGGCCAGTCCTACCCCACGTTTTTTTGATCGGCTAGATGGAACCGTAACAGATAACCTGACCGGATTGATGTGGGCAAAAGATGCCAACCTGGCAGGAGCAATGACCTGGGCCGAAGCCCTTGCCTACGCGAATAATTTAAGTTTCGGAAATGCAGGTTGTGGCGGTCCTTATACAGACTGGCGGTTGCCGAATGCAAATGAACTGGCAAGCCTAGTTGACAAGAGTAACTATAATCCTGCCTTGCCTACCGGTCATCCTTTTTCTAATGTGCAGTCCAGTTATTACTGGTCGAGTACTACGCTCGCAGGCTATACTGACTCCGCGTGGCACGTGAGTATGGGCTACGGCCTCGTGTACTACTACACTAAGACTACCAGCTACCCCGTGTGGCCGGTTCGCTCAGACAATTGATTATTTAATTATTTGGGTTATTTGATTATTTAAAATACAAACCCGACAAAATTTAAGAAGAAGCGGCAGTAAATATTGTGTATGAGAAATTAGGGGGGATACAAGGGGGGATGGTATCCCCCCTTGTTGTTTTAAAAACCAGGTTCAACAAAAAGGCGTGAGCGAAAATGGCATATTACGAACACCTTCCGATTTATAAAAAAGCCATGGAGACGGCAGTATATTTTGAAAATACGGTAAGGAATTTCAGCCGGTACAACAAATATACTCTCGGCGCAGAGATGCGGACCAAGAGCCGGGATATTATAAAACTTGTGATTAAGGCCAATTCAAGCAGAAACAAACTCCCCCTGCTTTATGAGCTGAGGGAGCATGTTGAGGAGCTTAAGATCCTTATACGAATATCAAAGGAATCAAAAGCCTTTCATAATTTTAATTCATTTAAACATGCAATCGAATGTACGGTTTCAGTTAGCAAACAGAACGAAGGATGGATAAAGAGCCTTGCAAGATGACGGAAGGGGCCGGAATTGCCTGTGTTCAGTTACGCAGGCAAGTGTGCCTACTAATCATTGTGCGTCTATCCCGCCTAAACGGGCATATTTATACAGACGGTCATACCTGCAAGGGATTGGCTGCCGGTGGGGTTTTAGGACCATAAAGTGGATAGATAATTTGTGCAGTCCAGTTATTACTGGTCGAGTACTACGAACGCAAACAATACTGACAACGCGTGGAACGTGAATATGAACAACGGCAACGTGAACAACAACAATAAGACTAACAACAACTACGTGTGGCCGGTTCGCTCAGATAATGATTCTCTCCGTCTGTTTTCCTTTGAAAACATTTATAAACAATACCTCAAGTGCCGTAAAAACAAGAGGTATACCGTCAATGCGCTTAAGTTTGAGATGAACTGCGAGGAAAACCTCATTGATCTTAAACAGGCGCTTGACACAGGCTCGTATTATCCATCCCGTTCTGTTTGTTTTATGGCGGTAAAGCCCAAGCTCAGGGAGATATTTGCTGCAGATTTTAAAGACCGGATTGTCCATCATATCCTTGTTGATTATCTTGAAAAAATATGGGAACCGAAATTTATCCACGATTCC
>Ga0208279_1001252_pt1 | contig 14389 bp, 13 predicted proteins | sample AntAceMetag02UKM_FD_184766 | JGI IMG/M metagenome (GOLD analysis project Ga0208279, IMG submission 184766) | Saline lake microbial communities from Ace Lake, Antarctica - Antarctic Ace Lake Metagenome 02UKM (SPAdes) (version 2) | ecosystem: Environmental > Aquatic > Non-marine Saline and... | reverse complement strand
AGAAAAATCTACGCAAAACATTGACGCAAACCTGCCACTTTGGTATTGCTGTCTACAGGGAAATTGGATGATTGAAAAGTGGTAAAGTTATTTCAGGATTAGGTGGCAGTTTTCGCAGGAATACGCAGTTGTTAGCTAAATGTTTCGATAAAGCTATCGGACATATGAAATCAGTCAGGATAATACCAATGATTTGGGGATTATTGTGCATTGCAGCTATGTATGGACTCTTCAATTATAATAATGCGGCTGCTTCTCTTATTGGTATTATTTTGGGTTTGGCTGGTGTGCATCAAATATGGTTAGGCATTAGTGGTAAATCCAAGCTAATAATGGCTAAAGGTTCTATAGATGCTCTCAAAAAGCGCTACGATACACTTGGGACTAATGAACTTTTTGCTCTCAAAGAAAACGGCGGACCGACAGAAACAGCACGTTCTATACTTGAGGAAGAACAGTCAATAAGAAAATCACCCCAAGAAGAATCTGATGAACGTCTGAAAGATGTCGACACGAAACACGACAACAAATTTCGTAACCGTCCCAAAGATAAAATTACATTCATAGACTTCGCTTCTCATATGATATACCCGGCTACTACATGGCAACGAGATGATGATTTTAAGAAGATAATACAAGATGCAATAAAAGACAATCCAGATAAGACAAATAGAATATACATTGAAATAACTGCGTTCCAGTATTGGCTTCAGCAATTTATCATACAAGTTGCATTGAAAAAGAGAGAAGAAATCTGGAAAATAGCTGACATTGCGTTTAGGAAAGTTTGGATAAGATTTTGTCATATGGGTGAAACGACACAAGCAGGCTGTGATTTATTAAAAAGCGAATTTCCAAATATGCAAATCTCGCCCTACGAGTATGCCCAAATTCTTACAGATAGAACCGAAGATTACGACAAAGCCTTTACTGAAGAAAGAAAAAGTCATGAAATTGGGGAAAGCTGGCCTTTGTGTCAAGTGGCAACCGATTTATGTCAAAATCTTTATATGGGAAAGGATAGTAAGATCATACTGTCTTTATTTACAATGATTGGCTTTAACATAAAATATTCTGTCCCAATAGTTAAAGAATATGCAGAACAATATGATCTCGTTGGTGTAACAGAATGTTTGGAATTTGATATATTGCAATAGGCCATCGATATCTCTTAAAAGGGCAACATTAAGGAGAAATTTCCATTTATTAATACTGTTAGGCTGGCCGCTCGCTCGACCACCCGCCAGCGGCGTTACCTGCAAATAGGAGGAATCTATGGAATACATATTTACAGATTGGGATGACCGAACCTATGAAAGGAAAACAAAAGACAAAGCGGAAATTTCGATTGAAGCAGAGCATATTTCCTCTGGAAAGGTTAAGATTTCGCTAAAAGAATCTGGAAAAAGCTTTGTTGATCTATTTCTTTCAAGAAAAGAAGCCGCAGGTATTATCAATTCGCTAGGTTCAGCTAATTCTGAATGCAAGTGTGTTATTACAATATGATAATTGTAAATTAGAATTCCCTTTGAGGGAACTATTTGGAAGGCATATGAAAAAAATATGGCTCTTTCCCAAATTGAGTGGGAAACAGTTTTTGGTTAATATATAGTACCTTCTATCCTTCTATTGAGAATTGTTGTTTACCTTTTGAAAGAGCGCATTTTTTGATAAATCTTTAGGCTGATGACTTCAGGAAGAATATATTAAATCGATGAAATCTGAGGGGTCTTATACGGAAAAATGTGCTGTGTTTGGTTTTTATCAGGACCAGTACAAACATTGTTAGGCGGCGGCAACACACAGATGATCGTATATCTCATCAACATGGGAAATAAGTAACAGGAGAAGCCATGAACTGGTATTTCAAGGTCCTGAAAAAGTATGCAGTGTTTAGCGGGAGAGCAAGGAGAAAAGAGTTTTGGTATTTTTTCTTGTTCTACTTCATCACCAACGTAGTTTTAATGGTTATCGACAAAATGACTAGTACTTTTAGCACCGAAGTCGGTATGGGTCCGTTGAGTGGCCTTTATACACTTGTTCTCTTGATCCCAAGCATAGCTGTGACTGTGCGTCGCCTTCATGACACTGACCGCAGTGGCTGGTGGTTTCTCATATGGTTGATACCACTTATCGGCAGCCTCGTCCTTCTTGTTTTCACCGTGCAAGATGGCACGCCAATCTTGAATAGGTATGGTGCAAACCCCAAGGATGCACCGCCTAACCTTTCACGGGTGGGGACGTAAAAAGCTACACCGCACAGATTAGCGTCAGATGAAAGGAGACCTATATGTTTTTGGAGGCGGTGGGCAATGGCCTGAAAGTTCTTTTGCACTGGCAGACATACGTGATTGCAATATGCTACCTTATCATTTCCTTTCTTCCGATAATAGTCGTTATGTCCGCAGGGAATAAATCTGATGACTTCATTACAAGAGGTGGTTGCCTTGCCATGCTTATACAACCGTTGTTCCAATCATTAGCTGTCTTCATTTCGGTCTGCATACTGTTTCCAATAATATTGTTTGGGAGGTCCGAGGCTGCATGGTCCTTACCATGGATGTTAATAATAAATATCCCAGGAAGAATATTAATTCTACTCATTATAATGTTAGTTCTTTCAATCATCGGCGCATTTATACCACTGCTTGGGAGGGCAAACTCATTCATTATGTTTATCATGGGAGGTGCTGTCATTATCTTCCTAACTATTGTTCTTCACAACATAAGCCCAGAACTTGGTATTAGAAACATTGATATTCTCCCAGGCTTTCTGACAATTATTGGTATTGTTATTGTTTCAGGTGTCGCATCTTGGCTTGGTATGCTTGTGTCTGCCGGGATAGTTACTCTTTTACTAAGGGACAAAGAAGAGATTGGCCAACTAATAATGATTCCTTTGGGTTCTGTCCTTGGCTTCATTCCGATATTCATCTATGGCGCATGGTTAGGGTTACAAATACAAAGATTATGATATGAATTATCGAACAAGCAAATCCAGAGGAAGGGGGGAAATAGATACAACAGCAACTATTTTTCTCGCAATCATGACTTTTGGCAGTAGACTCAGCGCGTTATCTCTGGCTGATAGTTTGGAAGGCTAAGAAGCAGATATATCCGTCCAATCAGGAGTCGGTAGACATAAATGAAAAGATTTTGGATTCCACAAATTATCGCGACATTAATGCTGATCTGGGCACTGAACCCAGACAATCCTTACGGATACTACATACTACTTCGCTGGGTTTGCTGCGGGATATTTGCATACCTTGCCTTCCAAGCGCTCGAAATCGAAAAGCAAGGCTGGGTATGGGTGCTCGGAATCACGGCCTTGGTTTATAATCCGATTATTCGGGTACACCTGAACAGAGAGTTATGGTCAATCATCAATGTTGTTACAATTGGGATTGCGTTGGTATCTATTTTTGCCCTAAAGGTTAAAAACAAGAAAGACAACAACGTCTAATTAGGCTAATGCAGCCAACGTCAAAAGCCTCTCGGCTGATTAGCAACGTTAGATGTCTTATTCAGACATTCAAAACTCTATTGAAAGAAGCTGGAGGACAAGATGAGCAAAAAGGACAGAATAGCAATAGTTATTAGCGCCCTATATTTTATGTTTCCTTTGGGGGTGCTTTTTGATGGACAGCGTGGTGCTCCTGTGGCGTTCATTGTTTTAACTGTACCCTTGATAGCTTATTGGGGTTATCGGTTTATTAAAAATGATATCACCTTTTTAGGGAAACAAAATAATGGTTAATCATAGCAAGTATAAGCGATGTGGGTCTGTTTTTAATGTAATTGATTTAAAGGATAATCCTGATGGCGTAGGCAAGGTATGTAAGAACGAGACGGTGTGTCAGGAAAAACAAAAGAAGGTTGTTGCTGAAGTTGAGAGAGACACCTAACAAGAAAAGGCAGCGGATGCTTCGCACCGCTGCCTTTGGCGTTACTCATTACCAAAAGTAATCTACTACGAACAGGCCAATTCAAGTTTTGTTTGTTACAGGAAGAAAGGGATCATAGGCTATGGTGAAGTCAAAGAACAGCACCCCCATATACGGAGATAAGAAGAAGTTAGGATCTCCCCCGTACTCGCTCATATGATCTTTTCTCCCGGCGGTGACCCAGATTCCTTGCTAAAGCATCTTCCCTTCAATAAATCAATGTATTGTGGTATAGATGTTCATCTTTACCAATCAACTGGCAGGTGATCGTGACCGCTATCGCTGACTATCTCAAGAAGATTGAAAAAGCATACAGTGCCGGTAATGCTACCGAACATACCCACCGCCCGGCCCTGAAAGAACTGATTGAAAGCGTTGCCACCGGAATCACGGCCACTAATGAACCCCGCCGGGTCAAGTGCGGTGCTCCCGATTTTATCATAACCAAGGGGCAATCACCGCTTGGTTATATTGAGTGCAAGGATATTGGGAAATCGCTGGTCGAAATAGAACGCACCGACCAGTTGAAACGCTACCGGGAATCCCTGGGTAATCTCATCTTGACCGACTACCTGGAATTTCGCTGGTATGTTGGCGGGCAATATCGCTTAACCGTTCAGTTGGCAACAGTTGCAGACGGCAAGATTAAACCGGTCAAAAATGCTTCAACAACCTTACAGGAATTGTTTGCCGCGTTTCTGACCACCAGTATCCCCACCGTCAATTCACCCAAAGAACTGGCCGTTCGCATGGCGGCTCTGGCCAAACTCATTCGGGTTATTATTCAGACCGCCTTTAACGAAGAAGACCTGACCGATGACGAACCCGATCCGTTGCATGACCAGCTTGATGCCTTCCGCAAGGTTTTGATTCATGATCTCCAACCGGAACAGTTTGCGGATATGTACGCGCAAACCATCTGCTACGGTCTTTTTGCCGCCCGCTGCAATGCCTCTTCTCCGGAACGCTTCACGCGCCAGAATGCCGGATTTGATCTCCCCAAGACCAACCCCTTTCTGCGCAAGATGTTCGACTATATCGCCGGAGTAAACCTTGATGAACGTATTGTCTGGGCCGTCGATGATCTTGCCGAACTTCTGCATCATACCGATATGGAAGCCATCCTCAAGGACTTCGGCAAACACACCAAACAGGAAGACCCGGTTGTCCACTTCTATGAATCATTTTTGGCTGCCTATGACCCCAAGATGCGCGAGGCGCGAGGCGTTTACTACACACCGGAACCGGTTGTTTCTTATATTGTCAGCAGCATCGATCATATTCTGAAAAAAGACTTTAAGCTCAAAGACGGCCTGGCCGACGCCACAAAAATCAAGATAGCCGGGGCAACCGGCAAAAAGAAAATAGATGTGCATAAAGTCCAGATACTCGATCCGGCTACCGGCACAGGCACATTTCTCTATGGCATTATTAACCATATCCACGATGCTTTTAAAGACGACAAAGGCATGTGGTCAAGTTATGTATCGCAACATCTTTTGCCCCGGCTTTTCGGCTTTGAACTGCTCATGGCTCCGTATGCCGTCGCGCATATGAAGCTGGGCTTACAACTCAAAGAATCGGGCTATGATTTCCAATCGTCCGAGCGCCTTAGGATTTATCTGACAAACACGCTGGAAGAAGCCCACGCCATGACAGGTCTGCCGCTTTTCACCCAGTGGATCGCCGAAGAAGCCAATGCCGCAAGCGATATCAAGCAAGATGCTCCGGTAATGATCGTGTTGGGCAATCCACCTTATTCTTATGAATCAGAAAATAATGGAGAATGGATTTCATCATTAGTAAGGGACTATTATAAGGTTGATGGCGCACCCCTAGGCGAGCGTAATCCCAAAGGATTGCAAGATGATTATGTGAAATTTATCAGATTTGCCCAATGGCGCATAGAACAAACCGGCTATGGCATTCTAGCTTTTATCAGCAACAATGGCTATCTGGACAACCCCACGTTTCGCGGAATGCGTCAGAGCCTCATGCAGACCTTTGACGACATTTACATTCTTAACCTACATGGCAGTAGCAAGAAAAAAGATAAATCGCCAAATGGCGGTAAGGATGAAAACGTATTTGATATACAGCAAGGTGTAGCAATAGGTCTTTTTGTTAAGAAAGATTGGAATTCAAAGAAGCTACTCCGATATTCTGAACTTTTTGGAATCCGTAACGACAAGTATCAGTTCTTAACTGAATATTGTACAGATACAACGGAATGGAAGGATATTGGACCAAAGAAACCTTTTTATCTCTTTATTCCACAGGATGTTGAATTACTGCCAGAATATGAAGATGGGTGGAGAATTAGAGATATTTTCTGTGTTAATTCTATTGGCATATCTACTTCGCGGGATAGCCTGCTTGTTGATTTTTCAGATTTAAAACTCGACACTATTATTCAAGACTTTGCATCGCTACCTGAAGAGTCAGCAAGAAATAAGTATGAACTTGGTGCAGATTCTAGAGACTGGACAATTAAATTGGCCCAAGACGATATCAAAAAAGCTGATTCAGTCCTTAGTACTATAAAAAAATATTGCTATCGTCCTTTCGATATTCGTTTTACTTGCTTTACTGGACGGTCAAGGGGTATTCAGAGCATGCCACGCCCCGAGGTAATGAAGCATTTGCTTGGGAAGAGAAATCTGGCACTATTAAGTAACCGTCAAGTGAACGAATGTTTTAGGCATGCGTTCGTGACAAGACACATTGCTGACGGGAATGCTGTTTCGCTTGCAACCAAAGAAAGAACCTCCGTATTTCCTCTTTACCTATATCCATCGGATTCTTCCAAGAACACATTGTTTGTTGATGACAAGCAAACAGATACACCCGGAGGCCGTAAGCCTAACCTTGCGCCTAAGTTAATTGAAGACTTTGCTGCAAAGCTGAAGTTGAAGTTTATCTCAGATGGCAAGGGTGACCGAACAAAGACCTTTGGTCCAGAAGACGTCTTCAATTATATGTATGCTATCTTTCATTCACCAACCTACCGCAGCCGCTACACCGAATTTCTGAAAATTGATTTTCCTAGATTACCATTGACTTCAAGTCCTCAACTTTTTCGCAAGCTCTGCTCGATTGGCGATGAACTGGTTGCCTTGCACCTGATGGAAAAGCAGGGCAAGAAAATTACCGGCTATCCTATCGCCGGTGACAGCAGTGTAACAGCCGTTCGCTACACAGAGCCACAAGCCGACACCAAGGGGCGTGTCTGGATCAATACTACTCAGTATTTTGAAGGCATCCCAAAAGAAGTTTGGGAATTTCATGTCGGGGGCTTTCAGGTCTGCAACAAATGGCTCAAAGACCGTAAAGGCCGCAAGCTCACCTATGATGATCTGACTCACTACCAACAAATCGTTTCGGCGCTTTCGGAAACCATCAGGTTTATGAAACGCATTGATGAGACAATCAATGATTCCGGCGGTTGGCCGATTATATAGATAGGGGGTTAATCGGGACAATAGCTGTCCTTTTATGCTCTCGTTACTGATTACGGAAAGACATATACAATAGCTCGCTCCTGATTGATTTTCTCGGTTACAGGAAGCACATGATCTGAAGGAACGGGGAAGGGGAGGGGGGTCAAATCTTTATCATTGAATTTATGGGGATTTGGCATTCATGGTAAGAATCTTGGTGGGAGTATTAAAGAATAAAGATTTGACCCTAAGCTTCCCCCTCTTTTTTACGAGCGGATCACGGCCATGGTAAAAGCAACAACCAGGATACCCATTTCAGACATCATACTCGATGAAGCAATATACCCGCGAGACAGGATTGATCAGAAACGTGTCGGCATATTTACAGCAAATATCAGGGATGGTTTCACCTTTGATCCTATTGAAGTAGAACCCGCGCCCGACAAGCCCGGTAAATACCGCATCCTCGATGGCGCGCACAGATGGAGCGCCTACAAGGCGGCAGGGATAACAGAGGCTGCCGTCATAATAAAGGACCTGGCTGGCTTCGACCCCCTGCTCTATGCAGCCCAAAAGGCCATAGGCCCCCGGCAACTGACGGAAGAGGAAACAAGAAAGACTGCGAGACGGGCATTTCAGAACAATCCCCGTCTGACATCTTCAGAGATTGGTAAGGTCATTGGCCGTTCCCGGCAGGCAGTAGATTCCTATATTGCCGATCTCCGGGCGGCAACCCAGATGGGCATGGAGCTCAAGATATTCCGTATGAACCGCCTCGGGATCCCACAGGACAGGATTGCGGGGAGATTGGGACTGGTCAGGGAAACGATTCGTAATCATTTGGCCAAAATGCCAACATTGGCATTTCAGCCAAATACCGATTTATCGAGGGGTTTCACCGTCTCCCAGGTGGCCGAAAAACATGGCTGGACAGAGCCGATGATATGGTCGCTGGCACTGGAAGGAAAAGACGATCTCCAACGATTCAAAGAACTTGACTGGGGTTTAAGGACATGGGACACGTGGGACGGGAATGACTGCGACCGGCGTTTCGGCGATGAGTGGCCGGGACGTATCCCCGGCCAGATGATAGCGCATATTCTCTACTATTTTTCACAACAGAACGACCTGGTCTTCGATCCAATGGGCGGCGGCGGTGTTACATCCGATGTCTGTCTGGCATTCAACCGCAGATGCTGGACCGTGGATATGATAGACCGTCCCGATGCCAGGCCCGAGATAGAGCCATATTACTGGGATCTAGACGGCGATCTCACAAAGGATCGGAAGACGCCCGGATTTTTCACAGCTAAACAGAAACCCGACCTCATCATATTCGATCCCCCCTACTTCGACAAAAAGCGGGATGACTACGATCAAAGGAGCATATCCACGCTGCCGCGTCAGGAATACCTGGAATTCCTTGAGTACCTTTTTGCCTTCATGAAGCGGCATACAAAGAAGACGACACGGCTTGCCTTTATCAACGCGGACTGGCGTGATTTTCAGAACACACCCGCTGCCGAGGAAACACGTGAAGGATCGATCCTGATAGATGATTATCTCAGGATTTTGAATAAAACTGGATGGCAGCACACGCATATCATTCAGGCACCCATGTCGGCGGAACGCTTCAGCGCGGTAGTCGTCTCCGCAATGCAGAAGAAGAGAATCCTGGGAACCACAAGCCGGTACGTGATAATCTTGAAGCAGTAATGTGGGAGAAAAGCTCTGACCCTGTTCCGCAGTATGTTCGTTCCGTGCGAATCGAATAGTGTCGCCGTCGCATCACCTGGCGTAAATCATCAAGAATATTACTTTTACTTGACATAGCTTTCGGCCTATTTTAACATGTTTTTCATTACCATAAAGAATATTCTATATTGAAAGCAAGCAAATTTGCCTGTTCATCCATTCAGAAAAAACAGTGACAAAAACAGTGACAGCGACTATTTTTTAGTGATTACAGAAAAAAATCCGCTACTTGTTTTTTACTCATGATTTTCTTGACTACAGGAAGAAGCCATTGGCCTGGACGAACAGGAAACAAGCTGCCAGGTAGTAGCATGTTTCATCCCGCATTCATTGATCTGGCCAGATCACCCAACCTCTCGACTTGTATTTGAACTGAATGAGTGTGGTTCATGAAAATATGACATGAACCGGACATTGTATCCACCTACAATTAAATGATTTCGAAAAATCATGCTTCTGAAAATTACGGTTTGAAAGATGGTCATTAAGTGTTCTTTCATTTCTCAGGTCGGAATAGTACCTCTCAAAACAATTTTGAATAAGTCCCCCCATGTTAGCCATCCCATATTGTCTGCGACAGATTCAACAGATGGGACATCAATTCCTTCAAGGGCTATCTTTAAAGGACTTCGGCTATTATTTCTTCCCACCTTGTAGTAATTAAACCACCACGCACTCTTCCATTTATCCTTTGAGTGATCCAATGCTTTTTCCTTGCTTTTCCCCTTTGCGAATTTCAATAATACACTGGGCGGAGCTATATCCAAGAATATAAAATAAAACTCTTTTTTTTCATGATTTGCATAATCCAATCCTACCCGCAATTTCCGAGCAATCTGATCATGAGGTTTATTTTTAGATTCGTCAGCTAAACTAATCGAACTATATAACTTAGCCTCAAAAAAAATTATTCTATCAGGCAGTTCAATACTTGCATCAACCTCTGTATCTTCTTTTATAGAAATTCCACTATAGTTCTTGCCGATAAAAATATCAATTTCAGTCTCTTTGTAGTTTTGATCTTTAAAATTAAAATTGCAATTAAATTTACTTTTCTCATCATTAAACGAATCTTCCAAGATCTCATCTAAGGCTTTAATCTTTTTTGAAAATGGCAATTGTGAAATAGCGTCAAAGCAAGACCATGTTAATGCGTCTTCGCTGTGAGAATTGAGTCGATTCTTCCATTTATGACGCATGCCTTTATAATCTTGTTTGAGAAAAGTATCCAAAGCTTCTTCACGCCCAGGATAAACTACATGGTTACGGAGATGATTTTCATATATCATTATCCACTCCTTTCAGATTTTTTAATATCTTGAACTTATTACGTATAACAGAGCTTTCTTTATATTGAAAGAATTATTATTCTCCTTTATTAGCTCTCAACTTTCCACCTGCTGGGTCAACTCGATCAGCGTGCCAAGGACGATCCGTATTGAAGCGTGGCTTTGAGGGGTATGTACTTGAGAGACCAGTTCATCCTTTTGCATTTTGAATATAAGATCCAATATTGGCCTTTGGAATCTGATTTCAATAAAGGTATCTTCTTTAAATTCGATTTTCTGAAGATTGGCATTTAAGAGGTTTGATGCGTTTTCAATTTTCTGCTGAATTTTTGTTTTAGTATTTCCCCGGGCAGCATTTTTTAGCTCTACTTCAAGCCATTGAATGGGCTCAATCAGATCGATTCCTTTGTCTTTAAATTCCGATTCCGATATCATTGTGGGAAATTCTTTCAATATATGTAATGTTTCTAAAGGATCGTCTGTAATTTGAAACTGGCCGTGTGGTAATGAGAGAACTAAATATCCCTTTAATTCCTGTAATCCAGGGTCATTATCCATCATCGTTTTGAAAGCGCTTTTTGCCCTATCTATTGCCGCAATGAGGTCTTCTTTTGTCATGCGTTACTCCCTTTACACTAAGATTTGTGAAGAACGAATGATTCAACTGTGGGGGGATAATAAACATGGCTGGTGAGTTTCAGCAATAGCAGAACGACAACTATGTGTCGCATTATTTTACGACATATCATTGTCGCTTTACCGTTGATTTATAAAAGAAATCACCATATGTAAGGTTATAGATGAAGGAGAATCAATAATGATATCTGCAGACAGCCCCAGAAAGCGTCTCATTCGCCTCGGTCAGATCCTCAAGATCTTCATGGAGAAGGAGAAAGTTTCCTCAACTTGGTTGAGTCAGTATTTTCAGAAAACGCCACGGACAATCCAGAGGGATCTGCTCCTGCTCAAGGGAGCGGGCTTTCCCTTGAGTGAATTGTCCCGCGGCAATTACAAGATCGACAAGACCCTTTTCAAAAATTTCGAGGTTTTTGATGAGACGGAACTGGCTTTGGTTATCGCCATCAAGAACTTGGTCGGGCAACTTGGCGAGCCGTTCCAGCGGGCGGCAGATGACATCTTTAACAAGCTATACGAGGATGTGACAACCTCTCCGGTTTTCATCAAGATCGATGAATCCGTCATATTGGACAAGCGCCAGTTCAACAGGATCGTTAAAGCCATTCGCGAAAAGCGGCAGGGGACTTTTGAATACGAGGGTTTCTCTCCTTTTGAAGTGAATATTGAGCCTTACAGGGTCTGTTTCTTTGACGGATTCTGGTATCTTGTTGGGAAGGATCTCTATGATCAGAAGTTTAAACGATATGCCCTCGACAAGATCAAGGACTTCAAACCACTTGGTAATAATTTCCGCTGCGTACCGGCGCAGGTGGACCGTATGCTAAAGGAAAGCGGCAATATCTGGTTTTCCTCGGAAAGAAATATCGAAGTCATCGTTGACGTTGATAAATCATGCGCTCATTATTTTCGTCGTCGCAAGGTGTATCCCCATCAGGTGATTAAAGAAGAACGGGTGGACGGGTCTATCGTTGTTTCATTCAATGTGGGCAGTCTCGACGAAATCAAGAACACCCTTAAGGGCTGGTTGCCCCATATCAAGATCATTCAGCCAGAAGAGCTTAAAAATATTTTCCTGAAAGACATGAAGACCTGGATCTCCTGGCAGGAGACATTCTGATCATGTGTGTTTCAGATTGAAGTTTTACCGATAGCAGGAAGGCATGCATTTTCCCTTTGAGCTGAAAAATAAACAGTTCAGCCCTCCACATTTCGAACAGCATTCAATAACCAGCCAGATCATCCAACATCTCGACTTGTATTTGAATTGAGTGAGTCGATTCATGAAAATATGACATGAGCCGGACATTGTCTTCCCCTACTAACAAATAATTTCGATCAAAGGGGAATACTGAGGATTACCTTTGGAAGTGTAGTAGAATGTTTGAATTCAGTGGCGGCTTTAGCCGTCCGCTGAAACGATTGTGTTAGGGTTTAAGTTTTATCATAACCCTGTTTTCTCAATAATTTAGTGTTGTGTTTGAATGCATAAGTAAAAAAGATTGAAGGAAACCTCCCGGCGGTTCACAATGTTTGTATACAAGCTGCTGGGTCGAGATGGACTCGCCCAGAAATAAACCACAAGGAGGTTTCCATGGAAAGATATTACTATATTGGATTAGACATTCACAAGAAGATAATAGCGTATTGTATTAAGGCTATTGACGGATGTTTGATTGACCAGGGAAAGATAGGGGCCGACAGGCAGTCACTGGAAGCATGGGTGAAGGGACTGCCGGGACCCTGGATAGGTGCGATGGAGGCGACCATCTTCACCGGGTGGGTGTACGACTTCTTGAAGCCCCATGCTATTGCCCTGAAAGTGGCTCATCCTGCGATGCTCAAGGCCATAACAGCCGCCAAGAAAAAGAACGATCGAGCCGATGCCGAGAAGATAGCCGATCTGCTGCGGGTGAACCTCCTTCCTGAATGTTACATGCTTTCAGAAGAGATTCGGGAACTGAGGCGGATATTACGGTATCGCAACCACATTGTTCGAACGGCAGTAAAGATGCAGAACAAGATGTCAGGTCTGCTAATGGAAGTTGGTGCCACATATAGTAAGAAACGCCTGCACGGCAAGAAATACTTTCGTGAGCTTCTTGAACGGGTCGATGATATTCCCCCTTCCGTGAAGGAACTCCTGCAACTGAGCCGTTCAAGCTATGAGATGTTCCGTTCTTTCCAGAAGAGACTTGTTGAAACGCTTCGCACCAATCAATTGATACATGATCGGGTGCATCATCTCATGACCATTCCCGGCGTAGGAGAGATAACAGCCCTGACCTGGGTACTGGAGATCGGCGATTCTGGTCGATTCTCATCCATTCGGAAGGCAGTCAGTTACTGCGGGTTGTGCAGCGCACAAAAGGAATCGGCGGGCAAGGAGCAGCGCGGCCCGATCTCCAAGAAGAGGAACAAGCACCTGCAGACCATGCTCATCGAGGCCGCAAAGCTTGCACCGCACTGGAATGAGCAACTGGCCATCGTACATGAGCAGGAACTGAAGAAAGGAAACCGAAACAGGGCAACGCTTGCCGTTGCGAGAAAGCTTGTGGCGTACATGCTGGCCGTTGACAGAAAAGGGGCAGACTTCAAGCTTCCCTCTGAAATACGGGCAGCTTGAAACACGCTGTATGGACATATACATCTGCCGAGATGAAGATCTTCCCGCCGGGCCTTGCCGTTCTGGGGACTGTGCTATCGGATATACGTATCCGTGATGCACCGGTTGTTGTGTTTCGAGGCCGGTGGGTTGACCCAAACTCAATCTTCTGTAGAGGTCATTAAGGATATGGTGTAACGCAAACCTGTCCGACCTTGGTACAGCAAATGGATGTCTGGTCGCATGTGATCGATGAATGCGGACCAAAGAGGATTAAAAAGATCGGATTGAGGCAGATCCACAAGATAACCGCCGGGAGTCCGTCAATCCGGAAGGTCAGGGGAAATCTCCGTTTTCCCCTTGACAAAACTTATCATGGATGTCCCCTTAATTTCAACGCCCTTGACGGTAACGAGAGATTATCGAGTATTTATTTAGTCGTGCTTTGGGAGGAAGCGTTTGTGTAGCAGATTTCAACCCGTACTGTTTATGGGTGATCGAAGAAAAAATGAAATGTACTGGTTATTGGCATCCCTTAGGTGTCCGTAACTTTCGGCTTGAAATTGAAGTATGTATTATCATTCGAAATTAGGCGCCTCCAAGTTGAAAACCTTTAAATAGGTCAATAAGATAGCATCGCATCTTCAGGCCTTTTTATAGTGCCGGTACCGGTCCCGTCCCGCCTGCTTGGCTTGATACATGGCGATATCGGCATTT
>Ga0208279_1001248_pt1 | contig 14435 bp, 5 predicted proteins | sample AntAceMetag02UKM_FD_184766 | JGI IMG/M metagenome (GOLD analysis project Ga0208279, IMG submission 184766) | Saline lake microbial communities from Ace Lake, Antarctica - Antarctic Ace Lake Metagenome 02UKM (SPAdes) (version 2) | ecosystem: Environmental > Aquatic > Non-marine Saline and Alkaline... | reverse complement strand
CTGGGTTGAAGGCGTAACATCAATATCTTCGCTGAACATCAAAGTAAGAGACGCATCTGAATGAGCGTATGAACCTCCAGAGAAAGTGGGCTTTTCATTATCAACAGTAAAAATCCCAGTATATATATATTCGGTCCAAGAACTTGCTTTATCAGTATCTCTAGCTCTAACACGACCTTTAATTGTTTCACAACACTGGTTGGCAACATCTGTTGCCGAATCCCAAAGGAATGTGTATTCAGCTGCTGTAGTTGGAGCCTCAGCCCCGGTTAAAGAATCGCTTCCTATTACAGCTGTTGCCGTAAACCACGTAGTTCCGGAATCTTTACTAAAATCAATCTCAACTTCAGCAGTATCATTTGTTCCAGTTGAATCCGCATCAGAAACCGTAAACTGTACTGTAACATTACCGCTATGCTCAGAACCTACAGCTGGACCAATAGTACCAGAGTTAACAACTGTATCCTGGTCATAATTAACCGTCATGGAAACAAAATCACAATATGTAGTATTATGCATATCTTCTGTTACAACACGCGTATTGTAATTAGTTAAATAATCCTGGTAACTTTTTGAATCCGGATAGCTTTCAGTTGCAGGGTAAGGATAAGTAGACATATCGTTAAATGGAAACGGTTCAACCTTGCTGAGAGTTTCATGTTCAGGAACAAATCTTTTATAATAACCGTTGGAATATAAAAGGTAACTTCTTTTGTAACCCGGTGTTAACTGCGGTAAGCCTTTATCGGAAAAACTTAAAAGCACTTCATCGCCTGTAGTCATAACGACGAATTTATCATCTGTTTCTTGCAATAGAGGTGTTACATCTCCATATCTTGTATAGAAACCTTTTGCTAAATTATACTGCGGGTTATTTTCTAACTCATAATAATCATAAGAAAGAACCTCTCCTTTACCTTTGTTGACACGGAAAGACTTTAGCCTACCGTGCAAAGAAAGCTTAGCATCGTTTAAATCAACTTTATTAATAGTTATTGGTCTTAGATCCTTAAAAGTATTAACCGCGATTGAATCAATCTGCATATCAAAATTACCTTTAATACGAATTCTATAATCGCCATTTTTAAATGCGTCCGTAAAATCATACGTGTAAGTCTTTGCCAAAAAGTCCGTCAAACTAAATACAAGAGGCATTCCTGACCCCTCTGGAACAAAAGGCTTCCATTGGCCATTCTCGCCAGGAACCTCAAAAAATGTTGGTTCTATCACTATCCCTGAAGTTTCTATTATCTGCTTGCTACTTATATAATCCGGGTGGTTGGAATAACCGTTAACAAAAAGTTGAACAACTTGGGCATTACTCATATCACCTAAATCAATAATAAGTTCATACGGCTCAACAAAACCAAATACCTGAGAGCAATGCATGGGAATAAATTCACCGTCGATGTCTTTAATATTATCTAAATATTGCACTCCGCTTGCACTTTTAACGCTTAAAGGAGTTTGTAAATATTTTACAGTGTTAATCTTAAACTCAGGAAAAGGCTTGAACTTAGCAGGAAATTCATTAGGAAATATTTCAATATCTGCAGGATGATCAACAACAATAAGCTTACTCTCGTCTAAAAAAGTTACTTCATCCATTGTCTCTACATAGCTAAGCTTTAATAATCCATCGCTATCCTTTATCAAATCAGGTAATTTTATGTACTCATCTCTATCATAATCTATCTTTGGCAAACCGCTAAACTTAGGATGACTTAAGGAAGCAACAGATATAGTATCGCAGACAAGTTCATACTTACGTTCTGTAAAAGCAAAAACCAAAGGGCAAGAACTTCCGCTTGTCGATTCGCTAGTCTCGATAACCCAGCTAATAATACCATTGCTATCAATATAGCTTTGGATATCATCAGTATCTGTTATAGTTGTTACTTCATCAGTAGAATTGCTATTTCTTGGGTTAAGAAAATTCGGAGGAATTAACTCGGTTGATACATAGTATGAACCATCCCAGGCATAAAAGTTAAAATCACCGCTTGCTGGTTGATCAGAATAAACCCCATTTACAAGAAGCTGCAGTTGTGTGATATCTTCTTCTGGTTCAGCAATTTTAAAGTTAAAAGCAAACAACTGGTGGGCGCTTGGAACAGCACTAAGGGCTTCTAACTTTTCGTCACGAGCGGTTAAGTTAGTTTCAGTTACTGCAACAGCACTTGGTACGGCAGCTATATGATTAGCTTGGCCCCCTTTATAGGCAACCTGATCGTCATCTGTAACAGCCCTATAATAACTTGTTGAGCTGACTGCAGTATCCAAGTTATAGATTCTACTACTACCTAAAGCAAAGACATCTCTAGCAAATAATAAAATAATTACAATTATAAAAATGGGAGATAATTTTCTAAACATATGCCTCCTATATTTCTCTAGAGTTTTATTCATTGTAACAATAATAACTGGAATGTAAAACAACTTTTTGGATTATTTCTTGCCGGCACAGGCACAAACACATAGGGCTTATAATCACAAGGATTAATTAGAAGCATCTTGACTCAATTAAGGGTGAGTTTGTTTTTTAAGCGAAGAGTTATCTGACTTCTCTCCACTGGTATATGGTCGTTCCACCAGGCTGAATAGCGCCAAAAGTCAACACACCTTCTTCTACATCGAATATGTCCATTTCCGGAAGAGGCGTAACCGTAACTTTTTCCGCCATCATATTTTCAACCGCAATAGCGACTTTTCCTTCTAATAACGTCGAATAACTGTGCTCTTCGTCACAAGTGGCGGTAGCATCAACAATTTCTTCGGTCAGGCATACCTTTAGTTTCGTAGAATTATCCTGTGCTATCGTGTTTCCGTCTCTATCTACCATCTTAACTTCCGTTGAGATTTTTCCAACGGTTCCTGCTTTTGAAACTGCCACTAGCTTACCGTACATAGTATCTACTACGTCGCTGCCAATAATGGAAGCCTCGCTGCTATCTGTTGCGGTAATTGTAAAACTTCTATCAATCAGAGACTTTACTTCATTAAATATATGGCTTCCTTCATCCGTAGCTACAAAAGTATAGCTTGAATCAAGCCCGGTTAAATAACGGCTATTATTTGTTGAAAGTAAAATCGAACCGTTGTAATTGTCAATAACCTGAGAATCGTAATCAAGGGCGGAAACTATAATCTGAAACGGCTCTTTGATATAAAATTTAGTCCTATCCACAGGAGGAGTTTCCACTGTAACGCTAAAACTAGCCGGAATAAAACTAATCTCATCGCTTGTCCCGGTAGAAGTTGTATAATCATCATCCGTTGCGGTTATACTGATCGTACCGTATTTGTTATAATTCACACTAACAGAAGCTACTCCAGATGAGAATTCCGAAGCAAGTATTACCGTATCGGAAAGTTCACCATCTGTACCGTCTTCTGTTAAAATAACTACGCCTGAATAATTAGGCGTTGTAACCGAACTTGAATTTTTTGCCGTAATCGTTAAATCAAAATCTTCACTTACCTTATAACTGTCTTCTTCTGCGGTAACTGTAAACGAATATGGATAGACGCTTATTGTGCTGCTTGTTCCTGTACGTGACGCAAGATTAATATCGACTGCTTCAATCGTAATCGAACCGCAATCCGGATAGCTTAAAGTCGCTGAACCTATACCAGAAATCAAATTAACGGTTGTAGTTTCAATCGTATTAGTAAGGGCAGTCGCTGTTGTAGGCGTAACATAATTGGTGCTTAAAGCAACAGTTCCGATATAAGTTGAATCCATACTTCCAGCAGCAGTCTTGGCGGTAATGGTAAGGATAAACTCTTCTCCTGCACGCAAAGAAGCCACGCTTGGAGAAAGAGTAAAACTTGTAGTTGCATTTGCCGAATAGGAAAGTTCTGTTCGGGAAACGGCTGCGATTTCATTAGTGAGGGTATCCATCCCCGCTGCAGCATCCATAGAAACATAAAGACTGCTCGCGCCCCATGCATCAATAGTAGCTTTATGGGCACTGGTTAAAGTTATTATTATCGTTGCCCCGTCTGATGCAGTAGTTAGCATATCGCTATTGGTTAAATCAAGGATATTGCCTCCGGAAGAAGCGCTATTCAAGTGAATCTTGGTTAAATCTACCTGGGTTGATGGCGTAACATCAATATCTTCACTGAACATCAATGTAAGAGACGCATCTGAATGAGCGTATGAACCTCCAGAGAAAGTGGGCTTTTCATTGTCAACTGTAAAATCTGTTCCATTATCTACTGCAGTTGCAGCCGTAGTTTTATCCTCATCCTGGGGAGTTATACGAAATTGTGCAGCATTACTTGATGAATCCGTTATGTCTGTTGCCGAAGCCCAAATAAATGTATGGGTAGTACCTGTACTCTCAGCGTTTAAGCCAGTTGTACCATCACTTCCTACAGCCGCTTCTGTAGCTGCGCTCCAACTAACTCCGGAATCAATACTATACTCAGCAGTAATGCTTGAAGTATCAGTATCAGTACCTGAACCTAAATCAGCATCGGTCAAAGTATACGCTACGGAAACATTGCCGCTCTGGGAAGTTCCACCAAGGGTAGTATTTATGGCAACATTTGGATCCTGATCGTAATTCACGGTCATGGTTACATAATCAACATACATGCTATGATGCGTGTCTTCAGTTGCTATTCTGGTATTGTAATTTTCTATATAATCCTGGTAAGTTTTTGAGTCTGGGTAGCTTTCAGTTGCAGGGTAAGGATAAGTGGACATTCCGCTAAAAGGAAGCTGTCCGACTTTGTTAGACGGATTATCTGGAAAAATAAATCGTTTATAGTAACCATTAGAATATAATAGGTAACTTCTTTTATAACCTGGCTTTAAATCTGGCACGTCTTTATCGGAAAAACCTAAAGCCAATTCATCACCTGTAGTCATAACAACGAATTTATCATCTGCTTCTTGCAATAAAGAAGCAACATCCCCATATCTTGTATAAGCGCCTTTGGCAATATTGTTCTGACAATCTCCATCCACATCATAATAATCATAACTATAAACCTCTTTTCTGCCCAGATTAATCTGATATGATTTAGGCCGACCATGAAAAGAAAGCTCAGCACTGTTTAAATCAGCATCATGTACATAAATATCCCTTTTTTCTTTATGCGTATTGATTTTTATCGCATCAATGCGCATATCTACAGTGCCTTTAATCCGAATTCTATAATCGCCGTTTTTAAATGCCTCTGTAAAATCGTAAACATAGGTTTTGGTTGAAAAATCGGTTAAACCTAATACAAGCGGCACGCGGGAACCTGCAGGAATATAGACTTGCCACTGGCCCTCTGCATCGGGAATTTCAAAAACAGGAGCTTCTATATCTAAACCTAAGTCTTTAATTTTCTTCATGCTTTGTTCATAGCCTAGATGATTTGTGTAGCCGTTTACAAAAAGCTGAATAACTTGGGCATTACTCATATCGCCTAAATCGATTGTAATCTCGTAAGGTTCGACCAATCCAGGAACCTGCGAACATTGCATAGGTATAACTTCGCCATCGATTTCTTTGATTTGATCTAAATAATCCGCCGCATCTACACCTTTAACACTAAGGGGAGCTTGAAATTTATCAACTGCAATAATTTTAAATTCCGGAAAAGGTTTAAATCTTGCATGAAATTCATTGGGAAAAATTTCGATATCTGCAGGATGATCAACAACAACGAGTTTACTTTGGTCTAAGAAGGTAACCTCGCTTACAGCTTCTACGTAACTAAGTTTTAATAAACCATTGTTATCTTTTGCTAAACAAGGTAGTTTTATATACTCATCGTGATCATATTCCATTTTGGGCATGCCGGGTATCTTGGGATGAGTCAAAGACGCTGCTCCTAAGGTATCACAAACAAGCTCATATTTTTCTTTAGTAAGGGCAAAAACCAAAGAACAACAATGCAAAGGGTTGCATACTGCGCTTGTCTCAAGAAGCCAGTTGACTATACCGTTTGAATCGATATAATTTTGGATATAACTTGTATCTGTTATGATTGTGGTATGACTGTCATTGTTTACTGCGTGTGCATTAACAAAAGCATCACTACTTAGACCTGTTGTAATATAGCTTGCACCATTCCAGACATAAAAATTGAGGTTGCCAGCTGGAGGATTATCAGCGTAAGCTCCCTTAACAAAAAACTGTAACTGAGTAATATCCTCTTCTGGTTCTGCGACTTTAAATTTAAAGGTGAATCCAAGATAGTTACCTACAACGGACTCCATATAATCTAATGTGGCGTCATCACTAGTAAGATTTTCTTCTGTAGCGGCAGTAGGGTAATTTTGGCTGCCATAAGGCAAAACTACATCAAACCCCTTATAACTAAGCTGATCAATATCTGTAACAGCCCGATAATAACTTGTTGAGCTAACTGCGGTATCTAAGTTATAAATCCGCGTGCTTTCCACTCCAGAAGCAGCAAAAACACTTCTCACAAAACATAAAATTAATAAAATAAAAAGTGGTTTTCTAATCATTTTGTTCTTGTGTATCTACTGACTTATTCATTTTAACAATATTTCCGAGCTTATGAAACAAATTTTTTATTTATTTTTTCTTCCGCTACAGGCACGGATACATACGCCGCAGATATACTGATGTACTCCGGGCATCTTGCTAAATTCTTTGACCTTCTCAAAACACCGGATATGATCAAATTTCTTAGGGTCTTTTTTTATTGCCTGCGCAGGACACTCCTTAAGGCATTTAAAACAACTACCGCAAGTTTTATTTGTGGGCTTATCTGATTTTAAATTAAAACTGGTAAGAATAGTCACCAAGCGTATCTGACTACCAAAATCTTCATTGACTAAAAGATTATTCCTGCCTAACCAACCTAATCCTGCTAGATAACCAATCTCTTTATGTGAAGCATGAGAAATCTGTTTTTTCCAATCAATAATCTGAGAAGAAGGAACAGGAATCGCTAATTCACTTTTTCTTCCTAAAAATAAACTCACTCTAAATGCAAGCTGATCAAGATAGGTGTTTAAGTTTTTATAATGATGGGAATAAAGTAAGGTGGGCTTATCTTCTATCTCCATTAATACACCTTTAGACAATCTTACTCCAAGACAAATTGCCCGATTTATTTTTTTTAAAATACTTTTAGGAAAGTTAAATTTATGTTTTATTTTACTGATATCGGCGACACCGAAAAGGTCTACGCCTTCTTTTAAACAATATTCTTTTAAAATCTGATAGTTAGATTCTTTTTTCACTTCTAAGTTTTTTTAGATACACCATCAAGATTGATACAGCAGCCGGCGTTACCCCTGAAATACGCGAAGCCTGACCTAAATTTAAGGGTTTAAATTTATTAAGTTTTTCCTTTATCTCGCGGCTTAAAGCCGGCACAGAATCATAATCTATTCTATCAGCGATTTTTATGTTTTCCAGATGCTTAAACCTTTCAACTTCTGCTAGCTGTCTTTTAATAAAACCTTCGTATTTTATGTCTATCTCCACTTGAATTAAAACACCCTTATCAAACCTGTGGGGTTTAATAAAAGAGGTCAACATTCCAATATCCACCTGCGGCCTTTTTAGCAATTCGGATAATTTATATTTTTTGTTCACCAAGCCCACACCTAATTTTTTAAAACTATTTATTATCTTTTTGTCCGGCTTTAGGGTTATTTTACACAAAATACTTTTTAGCTTATTGATGCTATTTTGTTTTTTATCGACTTTTGTAATATAACTTTTTGGTAAGATTCCGATTTCACTAGCTAAATTATTCAGCCTTAAATCGGCATTGTCTTCCCTTAATAGGAGTCTGTACTCTACGCGCGAGGTAAACATTCTATATGGCTCATTGGTGCCTTTTGTAACCAAATCATCTATCAATACGCCGATATAGCCTTGGGCTCTGTCTAACGCTATAGGTTTTCTTCCTTTAACTTTTCTTGCGGCGTTTACTCCGGCAATAAACCCTAAACTGGCTGCTTCTTCATAACCGGTCGTGCCGTCAACTTGACCGGCAAAATAAAGACTTCTTATAATTTTACTCTCCAATGTCGGATAAAGCTGTGTAGAATCAACCACATCATGCTCTATGCCGTAGCCGTATCTAAATATCTTTGCGTTTTCTAACCCTTTAATAGAGTGAATCATTTTATCTTGAGCTTTTTCCGGAAGGCTGGTTGAAATACCGTTACAATAAATCCAGTCCGTATCCAACCCTTGAGGTTCTAAAAAAACCTGGTGACGCTGTTTTTCTGGAAACTTTACTATCTTATCCTCAATAGACGGACAATATCTTACCCCAGTTGCTTTTATTTTACCTGAATATAAAGGAGATTCTTTTAAATATGACTTAATTATTCTGTGGGTTTTTTTATTAGTATAGGCAATAAAACAACTAACTTTTTCCAAAGGGTTTCTTTTAGTCTGAAAAGAAAACGGCAATGTTAAAAGATCTGTCTTTTGCTCAATCAACTTGCTATAATCGATTGAATGTTGATCAATTCTTGCACAGGTTCCGGTTTTAAAACGCAAAATATTAAAACCTATATTTTTAAGCTGCCCAGGCAAACTTATACTGGGAGATTCATTAATGCGGCCTGCGCTGTGGTGTTTAAGTCCAACATGGATCACACCGTTTAAAAATGTCCCTGCGGCAATTACAACATTCTTTGCTAATACTTTATCATTATTGACAGCAACGCCTTTAACCTGATTTTTATCTAATAGTAGTTCTTTTGCCTCACCAGCAATAACAGTAAGATTTTTCTGTTTTGAAACAACACCTTGCATATATTCTTTGTATTTTCGCATATCAATCTGAGCACGAGTAGAACGCACAGCCTGACCCTTAGAAGCATTAAGCGTACGCATCTGTATCGCGCAACTATCCGCAGCCTTGGCAATCTCACCGCCTAAACAATCAAGCTCTTTGACAAGTTGACCCTTACCAACACCTCCTATTGCCGGATTGCAACTCATCTCACCTATCGTATCAAACTTAAAAGTAATGAGTGCCGTCTTACATTTAAGCCTTGCACAGACTAAAGCCGCCTCTATCCCTGCATGCCCTGCACCAATAACAATAACATCGAATTTTTTCATCACATTATTAAAAAAGAGCAATCTTTAAAAATTGCTCTTTTTTTATTAAACTTATTTAAATAAAATTAACACTTAGAATAACCGCAGGCATGACACTTAACACAACCCTCTTCATGCCTAAGCGCTCCTCCGCAATCAGGACAAACCCCTACAATGTTACCAACAGAATGCCTTTTGGCAGTCAGAAACTCTTCTTCTAATACTTTAGTATCACTATTTGCACCAACAACCTCATTTTCCAAACGTTTTTCTATTACGCGGGAAATTGCATCAGCGCAAGAAAAAATCCTCTGGCCTTTTTCCCAGGAAGGAGAAGGACAACGAATATTTCTTAATTGATCCACGATTGCTTTAGTCTCTATCCCGGAACGAAAACATAAAGATACAAGCCTACCAATTGCCTCAAGCTGGCTAGCTGCACAACCACCGGCTTTACCCATCTGGGTAAACAATTCAAATGGCCTTCCGTCTTCAGTATAATTTATAGTAACGTATAAATTACCACAGCCTGTAGCAACTTTTGTAGTGGTGCCCTTTACCACCTCTGGCCTAGGCAATGGCTCAATGCTACCAAGATTTAAAACCATGGTGCCTGTTTTTTCTTTGTCTTTTTTACCGATATTTAAAACCTGTTCTTGCCTACTGCCATCACGATAAATAGTTACCCCCTTACAACCCAGCTCATAAGCTAAGGTGTACGCCTGATATACCTCCTCTTCGGTTGCTTTATTGGAGAAATTAATCGTTTTTGACACGGCATTATCTGTATATTTCTGGAATATCGCCTGCATCTTTATATGCCACTCAGGAGCTATATCATGAGAAGTGACAAAAACATCTTTTAACTCTTTTGGAATTTCCGCAATCTTTTTAATTGATCCAGACTCAGCAATCCGTTCCATCAACTCCCTACTATAAAGACCCCTTGCCCGAACAACCTGCTCAAAAACAGGATCGGTCTCCACAAGCTTATCATTATCCATTACATTTCTGTAATAAGACAAGGCAAACAATGGCTCTATACCTGATGAACAAGGACCGGAAATAATACTTATCGTTCCTGTGGGAGCGATCGTAGTAAGAGTAGCATTCCTTAACTTCGGCATTCCCGCCTTATCATATATCGAACCCTTAAACGCAGGAAAAACACCCTTTTGTTTAGCTAATGAAACAGACTTTTTTTGCGCCTCTTTGAGAATAAATGACATCACCTCTTCAGCCAATAATAGCGCTTCTTCAGAGTTATATGCGATATTTAACTTGCAAAGCATAGTTGCCCAACCCATAATACCTAAACCGATTTTTCTAGTAAGCTTTGTATTCTTTTCAATCAGCTTTAAAGGAAAATTATTAACGTCAATAACGTTATCCAAAAAATGTACTGCCAGATGAACGGTTTTTTTAAGTTTATTCCAATCAACACCAATTGTACTATTTTCTCCACTAACCATATTAGACAGATTAATTGAACCCAGATTACAGCTTTCAAATGGCAAAAGAACTTGTTCTCCGCAATTATGCGCTACAAAACCATTGGCATCAAAAGAATTTATACCGGGGATTTGAACGTCGTAAACTTCTTCCATCCCTTCAAAAATAATCTCTTCGACAGAAGCGGCAAAACAGTCTTTATTTAAATTCCTCTTGTATTTCTTTATAGTGTTTTCCAGTTTAGTCTTTTTATCCTCATCTTTAAAACCGATCTTCTTGACAAAAGTTAAAATACTTTCTCCTGAAATAACAAGTTCATGCTGATCTTTGATTTGATATTCTTTCACGCCGCCTTTACCGTCCGGCAAAAAATAAGGCCCGGCTTTCCTGCGCAAACAATAAATCTTTGAATATATGCCGAACCGAAGCAGGATTCTCTGTACGGTCTCTAATAACAATAAATCGCTCTGGGAAAGCCTTACAGAAACACCTTTTTCCTGTGTTCCGATTACAGAGCCATCTGCGTCAAATATGCCTTGTAACAGGCCTCTAGAGAATTCTGAAGACCCTTTTTCTATTTTCTCGTTAATCCTTTTATCGTGCGGTTTAAGCCCTGTCTCAAAAGCCAAATCCGAAAAAGATCTCAAGTTTAATCTATATTCGCTCCTATTCTTAACCGGCACCCAACCAGAAAAATCTTTTCTAGCCGAAAAATCAGCCAAACAATTCATTACATTTTCTCGTACATTCATCGCGCCAACTGTATCACCCCAAGAAGAAAGAACGGCCGCATCCTTTTTCACAGTTCCGTCCCCTATTAAAAGGCCAATTAGATATCCCTCTTTATAAGAATACTCTCCTTCCCAAGCAACGCATGCGTGGTTATTAAGAATTACCCTATCTCCAATCTCAAGATTCTCAATTTTCACCCATTCACTTTCTAACCTATACCTTGTTTTATCCTTCACTTTTAATACCGGATGATTCAAAGTAAGGCGGATTTTAAAACCTTCTTTAGTTTTTAAGGTATATACCGGTTTTACTCCTGTAGAAAAAAATCCTTTCTCGCCGCTTTTGTGATAATCGCCGTTTGTCACAGCAATAAACTGTTTGCCTTTAAGCTCCTTAACCTGCCGCGGACCGATTCCCGTCATTACCCAGGTATCGGCGCTAACGCACGGATTGGTCGCTTCAAACTCACCCAAATGAGGAGTAGGATTAAAATCATTCATCTTATCAATAAACACAATCCCTGGCTCTCCGTTTTTATGCGCCTGTTTTACAATCATATCAAAAACTTTACGCGCATTTAATTTTCCAATAGACTTTTTGGTATGCGGATCAATTAAATCGTAATCTTTATTATTGCTAAAGGCCTGCATAAATTTATCGGTGACGGCAACTGATATATTAAAATTTGAAATCTCCTTATCTTTATCCTTGCACTGTATAAAATCTAAAATATCAGGATGGTCCACTCGTAAAATTCCCATATTCGCACCACGCCTTCTTCCGCCCTGTTTCACAGCCTGAGTCGCGGCATCATATACTTTTATAAAAGAAATTGGTCCGGAAGCAACACCTCCTGTAGTTTTAACAACTGCATTGGTGGGACGCAAACGGGAAAAACTAAATCCTGTTCCACCGCCTGATTTATGAATAAGACTTGTTGCTTTAAGTGTTTCAAAAATTGACTCCATGGAATCTTCTATCTTCAAAACAAAACACGCGCTTAATTGACCTATATCTTTTCCCGCGTTCATTAAAGTAGGCGAATTAGGCATAAAATCTAAATTACTTATAAGGCCGAAAAATTTGTCTTCTGTTTCTTTTATTTCTTTTTTCTTTTTGCCATAAAATTTATCCGCGCGGGCAATCGCCTTACTGACCCTACGGAATAATTCTTCTATCGTCTCAGTCACTTTACCATTCTCGTCCCGAGATAAATACCTTCTTTCTAAAACCTTGAGGGCATTATCGGAAAGTTTTAACTCCATAGAAACCTCCTTATATTGTAAAATCGGATTGAATTATTTTCTGTATTGTTGAACGATTTATTAGTATAAAACATAAAAAATATTTTGTCAAGAGAATACTATATATTGTATATGATTAAAATAATTACACTATAAATTGTGTTAATCTAGTCTTTATAAACACTCATTTGGAAGGAACCAAAAAAGCCTTAAATCAAACAGCCTGACAAGAATCTCTGATTACAAGCTGCGTAGACAATAACTCTTTACTGGTTTCCTGCTTCTTTGATGAAATAAGATCCTTCAATAACAAAACCGCCCTTTTAGACATCTCTAACAATGGCTGGCGTACTGTAGTAAGCGCAATTGGTGCATATAAACACTGCGGATTATCATCAAAACCGATTATAGAAACATCTTTAGGTACCTTCAAATTGTGCTCCATAACAACCTGCATTACCTCTAAAGCCATATCATCAGAACAGGCAAATATAGCTGTAGGTCTTTTATCCAAAGAAAGTAATTTTTCTGCAGCATCCCTTGCGCAACGACGACTATAATCTCCTTTTATGATAAAATCATCTCTAATTGGAATTTTTTTCTTCCCTAATGCATCTTTATATCCTTCAAGACGTTCTGCTGCAGCTTGGGTCATAAGATCTCCAGTTACCACAGCGATTTCCTTATGCCCTAAACCAATAAGATACTCAACGGCAAGCTGAGCTCCTTTTTTATTATCGATATAAATACTACTGACCTTTAAATCCTCAACAAGGTTATTTATCACAACACAGTTTACATCTTCTGCTACAGCTTTTTCAAGCTGTTTTCTGTTATTAAGAATATCGGCAAAGATTACTCCGCCTAGACCTTTTAAATTAAAGCTATCTTCCCCTTTTGCAATATGAAGCAATAAGTCCATCTTGAGCTGTTCACAGGCTATACCAACTCCTCTTAAAATTTCAATTGCAAAGAAAGAAAAGAATATCCCTTCGTAATGAGGAATTACTAAAGCAATAGAATTACTCACTCCCTTGGCTAAACGCTGAGCGCTGACATTAGGAACAAACTTTAACCTTTTAATAACATCCTCTACCTTTATGCGATTGATCTTTTTGACAGTACCAAGTTTATTTATCACCCGGGAAACTGTTGCCTCAGATACACCGGCAAGGCGAGCAACATCTTCAATGCTGACTTTTTTTGGAATGTAAACCATATATTAAATAAAGATTGCAGTAAAAATCATAAAAGGATAAAAACAAATTAAAGAACTTTGTCGCCAACTGAAATAGAAACGCTTTCTTCTTTTATATCGCAGGCGGAAACGCTTTTTCTAACCTGAATTACCTGTAATACCCCTATTTGAGTATTATTACGCAAGACTTTAAATATCTTACCTTCATCGATTCCATGTTCTTTGCCCAAATTTACGATTGCAAAATTATTTTTCCTATCAACAGAAACTACCCTTGCGGAAATAACCCTATCTTCTATTCCATATGCGCCATCGGGCTTTACTATAATAGCAGGAAGCTCAATAGATGAACCAATAGAGCTGGAACCAAGACTTGTAGATTCTATCTCTTTTCTAATATCTCCCAGTTCATCCAATCTTTGTTGTAATATAATATCCACCTGACTGATCTTTTCATCCAGCTTATCTTTCTTGAGCCTTATCGTATCAATCTTTTTCTCAAGGGATAATTTTGCTGATAGAGTCTGTTTAAGCTGATTACTTAAAACAAAGTTTTCTTCTCTTATTGTCTTAAATTGATCTAATAATTCTCGCTTGTCTCTTTTTTCTCTTAAAAGTTCCAATGAAATATTATCCGCAAGCTTTTTATTGTAATCTAATTCCCTTATTAAGTTATCGTTTTCTTGTTTTGATTTCCTAAGCTGCAATGCAAAATCAGATTTTTCGTTTTCAATTTCGGAAACCTTGATATTGATT
>Ga0208279_1001246_pt1 | contig 14506 bp, 8 predicted proteins | sample AntAceMetag02UKM_FD_184766 | JGI IMG/M metagenome (GOLD analysis project Ga0208279, IMG submission 184766) | Saline lake microbial communities from Ace Lake, Antarctica - Antarctic Ace Lake Metagenome 02UKM (SPAdes) (version 2) | ecosystem: Environmental > Aquatic > Non-marine Saline and Alkaline... | reverse complement strand
CGTGCAGCGATACGTCCCCTTCCTCCTGGGCATCGGGGTCAGAACGCTCAGCGTGGACCCGGTCTATCTCTTGCGCACCCAACAGACCCTCATGGCAACCCCCCTGGCCGAGGCGCAAGCCCTGGCTCAGGCCCTGCTGGCTCAGAGTCGCGTAAGTGACATCAACGCCCTGCTCGAAGCGCAAGCCGTTGCCGACTGACCCGATGTCTTGTCCCCAAGCCAGACGGTCCAACGCGTGGAACGGCGCTGCGATTCAACTTGAATTCTGACGGCTTTGCCGGTACTTGTATCAGTTGTGACCGTTGGAATACAGACGTTGACTGGACCGCGTCATCCGCTATTGGGCGACGGCGCATGAAGAAAGACGAAGGAATCATGAGCGACACACTTGCCCTTCTCACGGCCGAGATCCCCGGGACCGGGGGTGCCATCAAGACGCGGGACGAAGACTTCGTCGTCGAGGAACTGCCCCTCTACGAGGCCAGCGGCGCCGGCAGCCACACATATGGCCTCATCGAAAAACAGGGTATGGGAACGCGTGAAGCCCTGAACCGCATCGGTCGGGCCCTGGACATCCAGGGTCGAAACATCGGTTCGGCCGGACTCAAGGACGCCCGCGCTGTGACTCGACAATGGATCTCGATCGAACACGTCGGCCCCGAACGGTTGGAGAAACTGGATGTCCCCGGCATCCGCATCCTGAAAGTCACCCGTCACACCAACAAACTCAAGCCGGGCCATCTGGCCGGCAACCGCTTCATCGTTCGCCTCCGCAATCCGACGATACCCATCGAGCAGGCCGAACGCACCGCCTCGGACGTCCTGGCCATCCTGACGCAAAAGGGAATGCCGAACTACTTTGGCCCCCAGCGATTCGGCAATCGCCACTACAATCATCTGCTGGGCAGAGCGGTGATCCGCAACAACGCCGACGAATTCGTCGATCTCTTTCTGGGCCACCCTCAGGAAGAAATCGACAGTCCGGCCACCCTGCAGGCCCGTACCCTCTACAGCGAAGGGCATCACCAGGAAGCCCTCAACGCCTGGCCCGCTCAACTCCACGAGCATTGCCGAGCCCTGCGGGCACTGATCAAGAGCCAGGGCGACAAGAAGCGGGCCTTCTACGCCGTGGACAAGCACCTCAAAGGCTTCTTCGTCTCGGCCTATCAATCCGACCTGTTCAACAGAGTCCTGACCGCCCGTATGCCAGAGATCGACAAACTGCTGCTGGGCGACATGGCTTATAAACACGTCAACGGGGCCTGCTTTCGTGTGGAGGATGCGACGGTCGAACAGCCGCGTTGCGAACAGTTTGAGATCAGCCCCACGGGCCCGATCTATGGGCAGCGCACCGCGTCTCTGACGGGCCCGGCCGGCGAGTTGGAAAACCCCTTCCTCGAAGCCGAGGGACTCGGTCCCGACGAGTTGCAGCAGATGAAACGACTGGGCGCCCGGGGCGGCCGCCGGCCCCTGCGCGTTCAGCCCCGCAATACGCAGGTCGCCACCGGCCAGGACGACCTCGGCCCCTACCTCGAACTACACTTCGAACTCGACCCCGGCTGCTACGCCACCACCCTGATCGCCGAAATCACCAAGGCCCCATCCGCCAACGCACCCAACACCGCTTGATCCCGGACGGAGCGATCCGCACTCTTGCCTAGAAAGCTGAGCCGGAATTCGCGGCGTTCTGATCGGGCCGGTAGGCGTAGTCCGGATGGGTCACTTCGCCAACGTGAAACGTCGTCGCCCCTTCAGGACCGGCCAGGATGGCCAACCCGAATCCATTCGTTTCACCGCTAACCGACTCGACCGCACCGCCCTCAAACGTACCGGTAACAAGCGCCCCGTCGACCGGGTCGCCCGCGCTGTCCACCACAGCGACCACCGCTTGGACACGTCTCTGAGCGAAGCTGAGATACACCTGGAACACGGTGACCGAAGCAACGTGCATGGTCGACACCGATTTGACAACCACAGTGATGGGCGAGATGCAGGTCGTGTTCTCCTGGGGCGCATGGTCGGTGGCGCGCACTTCGATCGTATGTCCCAGCCCGTCGGCCCAATCCGCCGAGTCCCATTGTACCGCGTACCTTCCGCTGGTTGTGTCGTACACCGCCTCCAACCAGAGGTCGGAATCGATGCCAATCTCGACGAGCAACATGCCCGGCGCGTCTTCGGCGTCCGTCGCTTCAATTTCGATGGCGACCAATCCAGAGACGATGTCGCCATCGCAGGGTTCGACAAGCTCCACATAGGGTGGCTCGTCCACCGGGGGATCAGCCCCGACATCCGGATCGGTCTCCGGCGGATCGGCGTCGCCTGTATCGCCGTCGCCGGACCCATCATCCGGAGGCGTCTCCGGATCTGGATCGACTTCGATGCCGGACCAGACTGGGCCGCATTGGGCTCGGTAGGTGTCCCACATGTTGGCGGTGAAGGTGCTGTTGGAGCGCCAATAACCGGCGTACGCTCCACCGGGCGCTGAGAACGCCATATAACGATCGGTGTAGTCGAAAAAGGCGTCGTTATTCCACAACTCCTTGGCATCCATGAGCAACGCCGGCAAGGCCAGGCCGTTGAAGGGTGGCCCGGCCACCGCGCGGTACTTGGTCGGCAACCACTTGTTGCTGGCCTGCGGACTGGTCGAATGGCGAATGGCCCATTCCGGCAGCCCGATATCCGCGGTGGTGTAGGGGAACTGCTGGGCGTCGCGAGAATCCGGCTTGAACTTCGGGCCGTTGGTGATATCCACATCGAATTGCGCGACGTAGAACGTTTGATCGTCCTCGCCGAAATGCACGTAGTCCGGGGGGCAATTGCCTGGACCGTCCCCGCCCTGATAGAGGTAGTTACCCGATTTATCGCCGATGGATTTCATCGGGCTGTCGTCCAGCATCAGCCCGGCAAAGAGAATGGGCCACTTGCGCCCGCCGGCGTGTCCGCCGTCATTGTGCCAGTTCCAGTGTCCCCCATCTGCCAGGACGCCATACAGGTCGATTCCAAGTTGAACATAGCGATGCAGTAGCTTGGCCTTCTGTTCTCGGGAGAAGTCCAGATGGAGCATCAGGGCGCCGATGCCGACCTGGGTGGCGATCTCTCTGCCATAATCGGGCATGTTCTTGGCCGGGTGCTGATACCGCCCAAGCCAGCCGCCTCGATGGTCCAGCCAGGGGCGCTCGAAATAATGGGCGACGGTCTCCAACGCCGGCGTCTCTGCCACCGGCGCCAGCGTTCTCAACAACGAGTAATCCAGTTGGTCGGCATGGTGCTGAACGGTTTTGTCGGGACCGCTGTACGCCGGTCGAAAGGCGCCCTGCGGCGCCGGGGCATCCAGAATGGTCAACACGGCGGCGCCGGCAATCTGGGGCCTCTGGCCGCTGCTGGCGACACTCTCGGTCGAGACCAGAGAGCAGGGATTCGACAAAACCAGCGGGGCCTCGGGCGAGACGCCCATGGCGACATTCAGGTCAGCTTCGTACTCACCGTTGGGCAGCGCGGTGTCATAGCCCTGAGACGTGATGCTCGGAGAAGGATTGATCATCGAGCCATGGCGTACACGGCCTCCTTCGTTAGTGCAGACCGGCGTGATGCCCACAATAGCCACCGGCCCCACCACCCAGTGATCGCCGTTGACGAAGCGACCGATTCGATAGTCTCGATCGAAGGACCACACAAAATCGAATTGCTGGATTGACGTGGACCTATAGGTCCGGTCCGGCCATGTCACATCGTTGAAGCTGTCGTCGAAACGGATAAGGACAATGGTGTCCCCCGCCCGACTGTGTGACTGAACGTTTGACAGCGACTTCCAGGGGCGATCCTCGAATATGCCCAGGTTGTCGTCGCTGCCGTCCGCAGGGTCGACGTAATAGGTAATCAAGCCGGCGGAGGAGTTGCCGGCGGGGTTCAACCACCATAGCCAGTCCTCGAAACCCGCGTAGACGGGCGTGCCCGAACAGCAGAACATGACCGCGGCGGCCAGCGCCACGACGATTCGCTTCTTCCCTTCCATGATACGTCCTCCTCAAAGACCGCAGGCCGGCCGCACACCCACTGCGCCAGGCGCAGGGATATCGCGGTCGCCAAAGGCGCCTCCACTCCCGGGGGCGCCTCCAGCGCCTTGAACAATATGGATATCCCCCGCCGTCGCTGCGGTGCTCGGCATGGTTCGTTCGCCGCATGACTAGACGGGTACCGCTGAGAAGTGGTCGCCACCTCGGCATAACCGAAGCGCGGCATTTCCTCTCTCTTCTTGGACGGGTCTTGGCTGGGACGGACGCCCGACGTTAGGTCTCAGTGGCAGCGTACAGGGTTGTCCACCTCCTGAGACCTGGATGCTAAAGCGTTAAGCACCATAACAAATGCCAACGCCTTTGTCAACACAAAAGTGGGCATACTAGGTCAGCAATTCTGATGACTGTCATCCGAGCCCCCCCCCCTTTCGGCAACGTGTACCCGTCAAGAAATCCGGCAAAGGTTGATCTCATAGACGATCATGTCAGCACCCTGTACTGACCCACGTCTACAGTCGAAAGATCACGTTGTGGGCGCCAAGTTTGCCAAACTTGCGACGCTCTGGTTCCTCGGACGAGCCTCCTTGTGCATTGGCTCCACCGCTGGCTCCGACCGGGACATCAGTGCCCGACTGACTGGCCGGCTCCGGCTGGCTCGTATTCGAACGCGCAGCGGCCGGGTCGCTGTTGCCCGGCTGACCGGCGGTTTCCAGCGAACCTGCGCCGGGTTCCGAACCGGTTTTTCCGCCGAGGTTTGGCGGACCTGCATTGCCGGCCTGGTTCGCACCCGAACCGGATGCCGCCTGGTTGCCGCTGCCGGCCTTCCCCGTAGCGCCCTTCACTTCGGCGCCAGCCTCCTGCCCCTTTTGACCACCGGGTTCTTGCTGGCCCGGGTCGCCACCTCCAGACTGGCTCTCGCCGGCCGACTGACCTGAGCCAACACTTGGCACAGTCTCGTTCTCGCGGGGCGTCGTTGCACCAGGCTGGGGACCCGCCTCCCCGGGAACCGGATCGCTCGGACCGATGGGCGGCACGCGCTGCCCCGTACCCTTTGGAACCTGGCTACCCTCGGTGCTTTTGGGGCTATGTTCTACCTCGCCTGTTCCCATTGGGGTTTTGTCGCCGGCCTGGGGAGCTTCACGTCCTTCCTTCGACGGCGGTATCGTGACACCATATATCGTTCGTTCACCGTCGGCGTTTTTAGGGCTGCGGTCTGCCTCGACTGTCTTCAGTTTGTCGAATTCCCTCTTGGGAATGATGTAGACGTTATTATCTACAGGCCTGTTCGTATCGGGATCGATGATGATGACCAGATACTCGTTCTGTGTTTCGTCAATGATCTCGGCGTATTTGAGATTGACCTTCTTGTTTCTGATGGCCTCGCGCAACTCTTCTGCCTGTGGACGTCTGGCCGCCTGCTCGCGAGCCTTTCGCCTCTCTTCTTGCGTGGCCCTTCTACGCCTGCTCTCGATGGTATGCTGGACCAGATCGAAACCTATCCTGGTAAATATGCGTAGCGTTTCCTTCTCCTCCTTGTCGTCGCCAAATCCTTGGATTAACTTTTCAATGTTCCTCTTGTGCTTGGCAGGCTTGCCAGGCTTGCCGGCAATGCGATCAAGAATGCCGCCCAACCCGCGATTGCCAGACCCCATGCAAGCTGTCGAGGTAAACAAGGAAATACAGGTAATCAGGCACAACAACGGCTTCAATTGTTCTCTGTGGAAAACCATTTTTACACCTCCCTGGCTCTTGGTCTCTCTTGATCCGAATGACATTGTCGCCGCTCCTTTCACGATTGACCCTGCGTTGTTTGGACAAGCATCCATATCGACGCGTGCCGAATGAGTTTCATCACGCTGACACCTACAATATGCTTCTCGGCATGCGATCTTGCGCGTACAGGGAAGAATCGAACGATGATACGTGGGGGAATCCACACGTCCCGTGTTGAAAGATGGGCAACCGCGAAGGGATACCATGAATCAAATGCTCCCCTGGCGATGATTTAAGAATGCCGTAAAACCGCATCTTACGACCAAATACGGAGCCGCACAGACATCCAGAAATATGGGCCGGCTGGATTCCCCCCCCCGTGGATGCCCCCAAAAACCCAGATTTCGGCAACTGCCGGCACGGAATCCGACGCATACAACGCACTTGGCGCTGTACCTGCCCCTGACCTGGCCAGGATCACGACCGTCTGAATCTTGACAGGAGCCCGAAAGAACCATATAGTGGGATGTATACGAAAAGGAGGGAGGAGGTGATATACAGGAGGAGCATGCGTTGTATAGGCGTATTCGCAATACTGCACGCGGCGAGCATTTTCACATATCCGACTCGATTCTGATGGTGTTCTTGTCAATCGCGACATCCCTCCAGACACGTATCATGCCTTTGAGGACTTTGGACACAAGGAGATATTACAGGGTAGAGAATCACCCGTTTAAGGGTTCACGTGAACTTCGGACATGACTTGAAAGGTATCGAAAATGCGCAAGAGAATGATGTGTGTGGTGTACCTGGCATTGCTACTGTTGGGAACGGCGTCGATCGGCCACGGTGGCGAGGTTGTGATTGGAGACTTCGAAGACGGCCTCGATGGCTGGGAGGAACGGGATGCGACGTTCTCCTTGAGCACCACCGGGGCGACGGTCGGAGCGCAGGCCATGCAGGTCGACGCCCCGGGCAACTGGAAGAACAACGGTCTGGTGGACCTCAAGCCCTATCTGGACATCATGAAGAAGCCCGGTTTGAAAATCACGGCCGATGTGACGGTCTTCGACGCCGACCTGGCAACCACGTGGATGAACATTCAGATGGTCATCAACGGGCAGAACAATGACGACAACGGCGTCAACAACAACATCGATTGGCAGAGCCTCGACTCCCTGCCCGTGACGCGCGACGGTGAGCCCCACACCTACGAGTGGGTGCTCCCGGAAGCACTGGTCACGGCGATTGCCGGCGTGGACGACAGTATTGGGTGGTTTCAACTGGCCTTGGTGACGAACCTGGACGAGGCATCCGTGACCAAGTTCTACATCGACAATGTCAAGCTGTCCTATGACGAGCCGACCACCAGTCAGATGGTGGGTAACTTCGAGGGCGCTCTGGACGGATGGTTCGAAAGCGACGCAACGATCTCGCTCAGCGCAACGGGCGCCACTGTCGGGACTCAGGCGATGCAGGTCGAAGGGCCCGGCGGCTGGCATATCAACTGTATGCTGGATCTCAAGCCCCACCGCACGCTGCTGGCGACCCCCGGCGTCAAGATCAAGGCCGATATCACGGCCTTCGACGCCGATTTAAACACGACGTGGATGAACATGGAAATGATCATCAACGGACAGAGCAACGACGACAACGGCGCTAACAACAACATCGGTTGGCAAACACTCGGCGGTCAGGCCATAGTGCGCGACGGCGTGCCCCAGACGCTGGAGTGGGAGGTTCCCGAAGCACTAACCTCAGCGATCGCCGCGACCGATGACACGATCGCCTGGTTCGAGCTGGCGCTGGTCACCAATCTGGACGGCGCATCGGCAACCAAGTTCTATATCGACAACATCGAAATCATCACACTGCAGGCGGAGACCGGCACGAGTACGGACGTTATCCTGGGCAACTGGGAACAGAGCATGGACGGCTGGGTCGCGGCAGATACCGAAGACGTGGACATCCGGTTCAACGATGTCAACGGTGTGACCCTGGACGACTACAGCCTCGATGTCTACGTCGCCAACGGTGACTGGCGCACCGTACTGACGCTGGATGTCCTGGACCCGAACTACTACGACCTGGTCATCTCCAACCAGCAAGCCTCGCTGGATGTGACGCGAATGGTGGCGGACTGGCCCACGGACCAGGTCCCCGGTTGGAACGGCATCCACCTGATCATCGACGCCGGTGGCGACGGCTGGAGCGTCTGGGAGAACCTGGGATACCAGGCGGGCTGGAACCAGAACAACGGCGATCGCACGCAAACAGCCTACTGGGAATACGCCTCGGTCGTGGCGCAGTTGCATCTCGATAACCTCTCGTGGTTCCGTCTCGAACTCGTTGTCAATGCCAACGATCCCGACTATACAGGCCCGGTGCTCTTCTACCTCGACAATATGAGGTTGGCCGGGGCAGGCAGAGCTTTGACGCCCAATCCAGCCAACGGCGCCATAGACGTGGTCGCAGACACGGCCCTGACTTGGACCCCCGGTGTCTTTGCCGCCTCCCATCACCTGTATCTGGGCACGAATGCGGGCAAGGTGGCCAATGCCACCCTGGACAGCGATCCCGAGGTCCTGTTCATAGAATTGACGGATGCGACCTTCCAGGGCGACCAACTGGAATTCAAGACCCGGTACTATTGGCGCATCGATGAGGTCAACGAGGCCAATCCCGACAGCATCTGGCCCGGACCGGTCTGGAACTTCACGACCGGCGACTTCCTCGTGGTGGACGACTTCGAGAGCTACAGCAACGACATCGACTCCGGCAATACCATCTTCGATACCTGGACGGACGGCTGGGATGCGGACAACAATGGCGCCTTCGTGGGTCACGCGTCGACGCCTTTCTCCGAGTCAACCATCGTTGACGCCAACACGGGCAACTGGTCCATGCCGTTCTACTACGACAATACGGACACCGCGATGAAATCCGAAGCGACGCGCGTGTGGTCCGAGCCACAGATATGGATGGAGGGCGCCGGCGAAAACAGCCTGAAGCTCTACATCCACGGCGCCGTTAACAACAAGGTCGGCGAGTTGTACCTAATCATTGCCGACAGTGCGGGTGCATCGTACCGAGTGACCCATGCCGACGCGGCCGTTTTCACCACCGAGGCGTGGCAGGAGTGGGAGATCTCGTTGAACGACGTCGCCGCCGAGGGCGTGAACCTGGCGGCCGTCGCCAAGGTGGTCATCGGCGTGGCCAACCTGGCCGGTCAACCCCGGGCCGACGGGATCCTCTATGTCGATAACATCCGGCGACATCCACCGGTCGTGATCGCCCTGGACCCCGATCATCTGGTCGTCCTGGAGACTTCCGCTGCCCCGGTGATCGATGGCCAGTGGGACGTCATTTGGGACAGCGTCGATGAGACGGCATGCCTGCTCTCCGACATGGTCAATACCGACAGCGCTGCCCCCGAGGACGCAGCCGACCTGTCCGCCATCTTCAAGACCCTCTACGACGACACCTATCTCTACGTCTTCGTTGAGGTGCAGGACAGTGTCATTGACTACGAGTTCTCGGATTGGCAAGGCGATGGCGTGGAGATCTACTTCGATGGCGACTACAGCCATGGCACCGCCTACGACGGCGTCAACGACAACCAGATCCGCATCACGGTCGACGACGTCCAACTGGCGGACACCGATAGCACCCTGCCGATCGACGGGACGGTGTTCAAGGTCCTGCTCACCGACGGTGGCTACAACATCGAGGCCGCCTTCCCGTTGGACGCGCTGCAGATAGTCCCCTCGGAGGACCCGGCGCCTCTGGTCGACGCCGACGGCGTGGAAATCCCCAACAGTGGGGTTGCCCCGAGCAACATCATCGGGTTCGAGATGCAGATCAATGACAACGACTCCGGCGGCGGTCGCGAGACGATGTTGCGCTGGTACAGCGACGACAACAACTCGCACCAGGACCCCAGTCTGTTTGGGCAGGCACGACTCGTCGGCGCCGCAGCCGGCGACTGAGTATGATTGACGCTGGTTCTGGGCCTGTGCCGCTTGAGTTCGGCACAGGCCCCTTTTCTGATACACCCGCACATCGAAATCGCTGTCAGATTCGATAGCCTCCATTACCGGCTTATTACCCGGATTTTACTTGACATCGCACGCAAGTGTTCGTAATATAGACAACGAATATGAATACTGAATTACAAATGACAAATCATCAATCCGGCCGGTGCGTCTGGGCCCGCAGACGCAAACTCTCCGTAGCAAGTCAAAGGGTGCGAGCTCTATCGGGCGCAAAGGTCCGGCCAAGGCGACCCCTTTTATGCAAAACAAACCCAATTCTCGCGTTTTTTGGGCTGAAAATGGGGATCTGGCGAAAGAAACAAAGCCAATCAAAGCCAATTTCCGGTGCGTTGCCGCGGGGTTACGGGTCGGGCGATGGCTCGATCGCATTTGCTCGGGCGCTGCAATTTACCTATAATACCAGGATTGTACAAATAGCGCGGCGTGCTGTACTGTTTCCGGTCGATAGAAGCTCTATGAGTAATTAAATGGGTGCGATTTCGAACCCGATCCGTTGGGAAACGTTTTAGATAGCTATGCGTATTCACAAAGGCTATACAACTTCCGACCTGCACCTGCTGACGAACCGTAGTTCGGCCGATCGGCTGATGCCCCGCCTGCACCGGGCGGCGGCCGAAGGAGACCTGCTCGTCCTCAACGGGGATATCTTCGACTTCCAGTGGTCTGTCTACCCGAACCTGGGCGAATCCCTCGACTATGCAAAGGCGTGGATCGGTCGGCTTGCCCGCCGGCACCGCCATTGTCGATTCGTGTTCATCATGGGCAACCACGATAGCCTGCCGGCCTACGGGGACTTGCTCGACGAGCTGTCGGGCCGCTACGACAACCTCGCCTGGGAGCCCTACTATCTGCAACTGGGCACGAGCGTGTTTCTGCATGGCGATGTGGGCAGCAGTGCGAGTTCCTCCAGGAGCCTGGCCGCCTACCGGCAGCGCTGGCACGGACGGCGCCGACAGCCATGGGTCCACAAGGCGTATCTGGCCTGCACGCATATAGGTATCCCGCGCATGATCTGCGAGTGTCGGCCCGCACGGCGCCACATGCCGGAGATTACGACCTATCTGAAGACGGAACTGGGCCCCCGCTTCACCGAGTTACACGACGTCTATTTCGGACACACACACAAGCCCCTGACGAACTACCGATGGGATGGATTGCGTTTCCACAACACCGGCGCCGCCATCCACCGCGTGCGGTCCCGCATCCAGACGTTCACCTACGATCCCGCCGATCTGCAGAACAGTCTGGCCGCCTCGGCGGACCGACAGACAAGGAACGCTTCAGCTCTTTGATATGTGAGTACGACCCGATCGACGCGTCAATCGTGACGCAGGGCCACGACGGGGTCGACGCGCGCGGCGCGAAGGGTGGGATAGACACCGGCGATCAGACTGACCAGGATCGAAAAGGTGATGGCCCCGAGGCAGAGCCACCAGGGGAAGTTGAAGTACTGGATGTAGGGCACACCCTGCCGGGAGGAGAAACTGTTGATGATCGCGTTGATCGCGACGCTCACGACCCACGCGAGCGTCAGGCCGAACGCACCACCCAGCAGGCCGATCATGCCGGACTCGAAGAGGAAGATCTTCTGCACATCGCCATCGGTCGCGCCGACCGCCTTCATGATGCCAATCTCGCGATACCGCTCCAGGATGGACATCACCATGGTATTGACGATGCCCAGGGACGCCACGGTGATACCGATCATCCCGACGGCCAGCAGGAACATGTCCATGATGATGAAGCCCTTCTGCATCTCCTCGAGCTGATCCATCAGGGCAAAGGTCCGGAAGCCCCGCTCCTCGAGCGTCTTCTTGACCGCAGGGATGTCGCTCGGCGATGTCACCTTGACCGAGACCATCGAGTAGCCCGCGGCGCGATTAGCCGGAAGGAAGATCTCCGAGATGCTGTTGAGGACGAGCTTGCGCATCTTCTCAGCGGCGCGCGGCGGGATGTACACGTCGCTCTTGATGGGAAGTGGGCCGCCGAATCCCATCCGCTCAGCCACGCCGACGACCTTGAACGGATAGCGGCGATTCGAGGTGGGCAGCCGCTGGTCGCCCCGCGCGAAGACCATCCGCAACAGAGACGTAAGACTGAAATCCAGCGTAACCGTGCGGATCTCGACCTCCTGGCCGACGGCTGTCTCAGGCTTCCTGTTGCCCAGACGCCGCAGGAGCGAATCGCTGATCACCATCTCATTGGGCTCGTTCGTCGTGTAGGGCCCTCCGGCACGGAACTGGACCAGTCCCGACTGGCACGCGCCGGCCGAGAGGACCTGAATCAGCGTGAATCGCTCCTCGTCGCCCACGCGAATCTGAGCAGGGAAGCGCATCTCGGGAAAGGCCGCTTCGACCCCGTCGATCTGCATGAACTCATCAAGGACCGAATCGTCCAATACGACCGGTCGCTCGCCCGGAGGAATGTTGGGCTCGGCCTGTTCGTCATGGGCCTGAGGCGCATCGGGATCGAAATGGCGCCGACGCGGCCGCGGCGAACGGTTCTTCAGCGAGACGTTCACGTAGTTGAACAGCTCCAACTCGTCGAACTGGTCTCGGATGTTCCGCTGAACGCCCTGCCCAAACGCGAACATGCAGACCAGCGCCCCGATCCCGATGACCACGCCGGAGGTCGTCAGGAACGTCCGGAGCTTCCTCTTCCGGAGGTTCGACCAGGCCTGCTCGATATAGTCCGAACTCCTCATGGCCGGGCCCTCAGTATCTCGTGCGATGTCACCGCCCCGTCCTGAAGGTAGATCACTTCGTCGGAGAACTCGCGCAGCAGCGCTTCCTCGTGCGAGATCATGACGACCGTCAGGGACTGCTCGGTCTTGAGATCGTGCAGCGTCTGAACGATCTGTTGGGACGTCTTGCTGTCGAGGTTGCCCGTCGGTTCGTCAGCCAGCAGAATCTCGGGGCGATTGACCAGCGCCCGGGCGATCGCCACGCGCTGCTGTTCCCCGCCGGACAGTTCGGTCGGTCGGTGATCCTGCCGGCCCTCCAGGCCGACCACCTGCAAGAGTCCCGCCGCCCGCTCGATCCGTTCCTTCTTCGCGACGTTGGCAAACAGCAAGGGGAACGCCACGTTCTCGATGGCCGAATACGAGACGACGAGGTTGAACGACTGAAAGATCATCCCCACGGTGTCCCGCCGGAACCGGGCCAGTTCCGCGTGACTCAACTCGGAGATCAGTCTGCCCCCGACGCGGATGCTGCCGCTCGAAGCGGTATCCAATCCGCCGAGCAGATTCATGAGGGTCGACTTACCCGAACCGGAGGCGCCGGTGACGCCCATGAATCGCCCCCGCGCCACGGACAGAGTCACGTCGCGCAGCGCCACCACCTGGGTCGGACCGCAGGCGTAGGCCTTGGTGAGGTCCTGCGTCTGAATGAGGCCGTCAGTGTTCATGCTTGAGCAGAAAGGCCTGGAGACCCGCCAGATCGTCCGTATTGATCAGATCCACACCGGCCGCGTTCAGCTCGCTCCAGAGCGCCACTCGCTCCGGCGACCGTCGATCGGGGGTCGCCCAGAACCGTACGAGTCGTCCCTTCTCATGGGCGGCCTGGACGATGCTCTTGAGCTTCTTGCGCTCGGCCTCGGGCATGGGTCCGGCCCCGCTCCAGGTGAAGTTACGTCCCCAATGGTCGCTGACCAACGGCATGAGTTCGGCCGGCAACTCCGAGTGCAGATCGGACAAGCGACCATCGTAGCCGGCATAGCGCAACTTCTGCACCTTCATCAGTTCCAACGGCCGGTTGCCCGAGATGTTGATGAGAACCGCCCGATCCACACGTCCTTCGGGCCCGAAAGATGTCACGATGTCATCGTAGTCTGCCAGGATCTCGTGCAGCCTCCGATAGGTGGGCTCGCCCGCCGATTTGAAATCGATCAGCAGATGGAACCGCACGGGACGGGAGTAGATATGCCCCTTGTACTTCTCCGCCCGCTTGCGAAGCGGATCGAGATACAACGCTCGAAGCGTCCGATCGGGCCGAATCTCTTCGCGATCATGGGCCACACAGAGCTTGTCGCCCACGAGAAAGACGTCGGCCTCCACGCTGGTGAAGCCATGGTCCAGGGCGTCGAGCAGAGGTCGCTCGTGCCGATAGTCGTTATGGGCATGCGCGGCGGCCAGAGGCTTCACCCCCGCCTGAGCCATCGCCCCCGAAGCCAACACTGTTGCGATCGCCACCATGCAAGAACGCGTCGTCATATCCGATCCTCTCTACCGATTCGTTCGTCATCCGTCGCCCCCCACCGACTCATCGTCCAACACGATACCGTTTCAACGCCGCCCTGACAACAAAAAGCCGCTCCGGCCCATCGTAGGGGCGACCCCCTGTGGTCACCCTCCTGCGCAAATGAACGTATCCCCCGTCGCTGGGCCAAAGGGCAGGCACGGGGGCCTGCCCCTACAGATCATTCCTCCGCTTTCTCTCCGCTCTGGAGCCAATGATCCAACAGGATGATGATATCCGCCAGATCCACGTGGCAATCTCCATTGATATCCCCGGCGATGACCGTCTCGCAGAGCGGCACGCCAAAGTACGACTTGCTCGCCTGAACCGTCCCACCGTAGGCGCCCATGTTGATGATGCCGCCGTTCGGGAAAGGTTCGTGACCGATCGGGCTGTTTGGATCGCCGGCATCGATGCAAGGGCTCGTCACCTCGTCCTGCACCCAGCTTTCGCTGGTCTCGTCCCGTCGTCCCGCCTGGGACTTCAG
>Ga0208279_1001242_pt1 | contig 14525 bp, 37 predicted proteins | sample AntAceMetag02UKM_FD_184766 | JGI IMG/M metagenome (GOLD analysis project Ga0208279, IMG submission 184766) | Saline lake microbial communities from Ace Lake, Antarctica - Antarctic Ace Lake Metagenome 02UKM (SPAdes) (version 2) | ecosystem: Environmental > Aquatic > Non-marine Saline and... | reverse complement strand
TCGATGAACTTGCTCCATGGGGATGCGATGTTACGCAATCAAACGGAGTGATGGCTGGAGCACTACAAGCAGGTGCACTGACGTGAATGAGTTGCTACAGACAACGGACATGTGCCCCAAATGCGGGAGCTGCACTGCCGTAAGGTGGGCCGAACCAATGGACCACAAGACGCTTTACTGCCTATCATGCGGAGAGAAATGGGAGAGGAGACAGAATGAACGAGAAGCACAAGCACACAGAATGCGTGTTTGACATCTGCAACTACTGCGGACGCAACGGAGGAGCGTGGGCCGACCTGTGGGAGGGAGGTATAATCACATTCGGAGGCATGTGGCACGGAGATTGGGAAGACGAGGAGGTGCCAACATCATTCCTTCCCGGCGGTAGTTGCGCACTGTACGATACGGACGACAGGAAGGAGTGGACATTCAAGCACTCAGACTTAGTCGGCGGGCATGTGAGCATCTTCGCGTCCACTTTATGGTTTGGTGTTCGAGGCAACATCAAGCCCCTACTCAAGAGGTTTGCGAAGGACGAGATTCCGAAGCCTTCCGACTTCAAGGACGTAACAATACTGGCACCGAGCGAGTTGGATGAACTACTGGAGGAGAGGTGATGACTCGCTTCATTGAATGCAAATGCAGGAAGACTGCCGTTGGGCGGTGCCCTTGGGCAAGTGTAATCAAGAAGGTTGTGGGCGGGTTCATGGCATTCGAGTTCGAGGATGAGTATCAAACATGGAGGCGGCAGAGATGAACATTCAAATTGGACGAGAAGACATTCTTAGTGTCGAGGCGGGGGGGCGCAATGTGGCTGGCATCAGCGATAGTTCGGCGTTGTTTTGCGCGGACAGCGGGTATGTTAAGGTGTTATGGAACGACGACACACTCACCGTTGAGTTGTGCCCATACATCAAGGGCAAGCAAGGGCGGGCCACTGTCCTTAGCGTGGCTGGCGAGGTTGAAAGACAAAGTTGAGAGGAGGAGATAGAAATGACAATGAGACAGTTCATCAGAGAGAACAGGGCGAAGATTGACGAGTACACACAAAGCCCATACAAGAACGATGAGGAGAGGCGCTTGTGGGTGCTGAATGACGAGGGCCTGTACAACTGGGCAAGACAGGAAGGGGTGAGGATATGAGCGAGCGAGACCTACAACAGATTGGTATGGGTGCAGTGGAGTGCATTGAAGAGATGGTTGCGTCCCTTCGTGCCGCCGAAGAGTCAGACGAGGGCACAGCGGAGTATGACGGGGACGACCTCACTGCCGAAGAGATACAAGAGCGGATTAGTGAAGACCCCCTCTCTGTAGAGGTGCGGAGTGATTGGCATTCACCGGGCAGCGAGGACAGGGCGGAGTCACAGTACAAGATACTGCTCGGCACAGGTGGACCGGCAACACAAATCATAGGAGAGTTGAACGAATGGGGACAGCCTGAGTCGGCAGAGATGCAGGCACAGGATTGGTTCACGCCATGGGAAACCACCATAACATCAAGCGAGCAGGACGATGCGCTGTTGGTGTATGCAAATCAGTTTTACTTCGGGGAATGATATGGGCACACCAATCACAGATCAAATCATTGACAGGATGATGGCGGCAGGGTACGATGGCTTCACATCCATATCAGAGGCAACCCGCATCATGCGCGAGTTCCAGGCTTCCGACAAGAAAGAGATGACGTTCGGGATAATGGGTGCGCATGGCAAGTGTGTAGATGCAATACAATTACGGAGAATAGCATGAAGTGCAATAAATGTAACAAGCGGGCATTGAAGAGGAGCACTCCGGTGGGCTCATGGTGGTGGTGTCCGAGGTGTTTCCGTGTGTTCGGATGCACGGCAATTCTACTACGGAGGAGAGCATGAAGCACACAATCCACATCGGGCACAACCTCGGCATGTACCTCAAGGCTCGACGCCTTGGATGGCGCACGCTATGGACGGGAGAAGGCATCATCTGTATGACGAAGGAGACGGCATGACCCCGATCAAAGAGCGACTTAAATACCTACGCGGAGAGATAGAGGCTGAGCGCATTAGTTACTACGAGCTTGCCGAGTTGCAAGCACTGGCCGAGCACATCGACGAGGGTGATATTCTCCTGCTTGAGTGGGCGGGAGTGAAGGAGGAGATAGCATGACCACACCATCAAGACGAGCGGCGGAACGCATTGAGTCAGAACTAATGAACGTCTGCTACATTGACCTAACCGGAACGGAAGACATCAGGCAAGACGTGGCATCCATAATAGACGAAGAGCTGGCCCCGCTACGTGAAGCAGCCAAGGCATTGAAGGATGCGCTCGGGGATGCCTCACCAGACACAGACCTTTGTAGTGGGAGAGAACACAAAGAGATGTGGGAGCGGTACGAGGCGGCACTCACACACGCAGAGGAGGCGGGAATATGAAAGACCTGACGAACAAGTTTGTTGTAACGAATAGGCGGCTTGAAGTGAACACAGACGAGCTTGAGGAGATACTCACGGGCGCATTCGCGCTGGGCAAGGATGCATTGTTTAGTTGGGGTGATGATGGTGTGAGCATAGCAGACAGGACAGAGGAGGACGTATGACCTACCTGATAGGGCTACACGAACAGGTGGAGGACATGTGGTGGAGCGAGCATCAGAAGACATGGACACCCAACGTCTTCGCAGCCACGGGCTATGCCGAGACAGAGGCAACGCTGCTTGTTGTGCAGATGAAGAAGCAAGGCGTCGATGCGTTTACGGAAATGAGAATGGTGTCATGCAGGAGGTACATGGGGGAACATGAAGAGAAAGCTACAGGCTAGCAAGAGAGCAAGAGAGCGAGAGAAGACAAGACGTACATTGGAATGGACAAAGAAGGGGAAGAAGGATGACTGACTGGGGCTTGGCGACAAAGGAAGACGTAGAGAAAATCATGCGGATAGTGAGGCGGCTGGACGATCTTGGATGCGTCGAGGAAGAGAGCAACCCAATGAGCGTCCACATGGACATTCAGGCATGCCACACGCATGGATGCCCGCTGGATTTGGACGGGCTGCTTGATGCGAACCCGTCCGACTTCGGGCACGACGTGTGGGGGATACATCAGAACATAGACAGGAAGACAGGCAAGCTGCTCAACTGCTTCGTTCCGAGATGCGCAAAGAAGGGGAAGACATGAGCCACATAGTTACAAATCTATACACCATACAGGCCATACTGGAGCGCGTCCATGACAACGGACACGAGGTGCCGCTGCCGCTGTTTGCGACATTGGACAACGTCATAAACGAAAGGGAGAAGGCGGAGGAGCTTCGCATAGCCATGAACATGACGGACAAGGATGTGTACTACGCAGGAGAAGAAGCATGAACGCGAAGACATTGACAGCATTGAAGGGATCAATCAAGAAATGGGAAGCCATTGTCATGGGGACAGGGAAGGACAACGGCACGCTCAATTGCCCGCTGTGCGCTGTGTTCTACAAGGCCAACTGTGATGGGTGCCCCGTAAGGGAAAAAACAGGTAGCTACGGGTGCAACGGTACGCCGTACGAGGACTTGGACGAACTGATGGATGACGAGGGCGCACGCCACCCAAGAAGCATTGCTGATGTATCATCAGACAAGGTGCCATTAGCCCGCTCATATGCCGAGGCCGAGCTGAAGTTTTTGCAATCATTGCTACCAACAGAGGGAGAAGAAGCATGACATTCACCGGCACCATAGTGAAGAGGAAGATGAGTGACATGTACTGCGCCACTGTCAGCATAGCAGGACTGGGCAAGTTCTATGCGGAGACAGCATGGCATCGGGAAATGTACAAGGCCATGGATGAGATGGTGAACATGCTCGACCGTGAGCATGTGATTGAGTGGGAAAACATAGACGAAGACGGCAACTACGTGGAGATGTGATGCGGCCACTCAATATAATCGTGGCCTGTGAATACAGTGCCACCGTACGCGGGGCGTTCAGGGCGAGGGGGCACAACGCATGGAGTTGTGATCTTGAGCCATGCGAGGGTGATCCGCAATGGCATATGCAGATGGATGTCAGGGTGGCATTGTCTGACGCCTACGGACCATGGGACATGATGATTGGGCACCCGCCATGCACCTACCTGACAGTGACGGCGAACAAATGGTTCAAGGACCAGACGCCACGCAAGTCGGGGGCATTGGTGGGGGCAGAGCGAAGAGCAGCCAGGGAGGAGGCGGCAGAGTTCTTCATGCTCTTGGCTGACGCAGCCATCCCGAAGGTGTGCATCGAGAATCCAGTGGGTGTCATGTCTACACGCTGGCGCAAGCCGGATCAGATAGTGTGCCCAACCATGTTTGGGCACAAGGAGCCGAAGAAGACATGCCTGTGGCTGAAGGGGTTGCCGAAGCTGACGCCAACCGACGTGGTTGAGCCGGAGTACAGCGTTACGAAGTCAGGCAAGCGCATACCTACGTGGTATCACATGCCGTCTCCGTCTAAGCAGAGGCAGAAGGATAGGAACAGGACGTTCACTGGTTTGGCAAAAGCAATGGCGGAGCAATGGGGGTAGCATGGCGAAAACCTACAAGCTATGGATTGACATAGAAGAATACGACAGTGAGACAGAGAGGTATACCAACATCACCAACGAGGTCAGCGAGAGCGGGGCGTTTGCCGAGCCTGTACCCATGGGAACATTCGACACAATAGAAGAGGCAACAGAAGCAGCGGAGAGCATGGACGGACACTTCGAGGAATAACTATGAGCTACAAGAAACACACACTACTGGCAGGGGAGATGATGTGGATACCCTATTGCAAAGCCATTGCATTAGGCGGCAGCTATGAGGCGCACTGTGCGAAGAGCTGTGTTGCCATAGGTGGCGAAACCTCTGGGGATTCGCAAGGAAGGACGGAGAAGTCCCTCGCAGAGGGCCGCATTGACGACGCCTCATACAGGACGAGGATGGAGGCCATTGAAATTGTGGGCGACATGTACGACAAGGGCATGCGGACACATGTGCTGCAAGAGCTGGACTTGGATGACTGGACCAAGCTGCCCAATGGGCATATGAGGAAGGACCATTTGAAGAGCGCTTAATAGAGGGTTGACAGCGACGGGACGTAGTGATACATATTGTTGAGAACGAAAGGGAGAGAAGATGACGTTTGAACAGGCAAGAGCAGAGCTGAAGGACATTGCGGGTGGGGAATACAGGGCACTCTACTATGAGTTGGCAGAGGGGCCGCAGAACCCAACGAATGCGAGGTGCCGAGTGTACGTCAACCCCTATCCGTCCGAGGCTGGGGACACATGGCGCGAGGCACTCGACCTGATGCGGGTGACTATGGGACTGGACGAGGCGCAGACAGCGGATACGACAGAAGCACCACAGGAGGGATAGAGTATGCAAACTATTCCGCATTCAGAAGGGGCAGAAACTGGCCTGATAGGGGCACTGCTCCTTGATGGCGAGCGTGTCCTCACTGTCTGCGCAAACAAAGGCATCATAGCGGAGTCATTCTATGTGCCGGCCAATCAGATTGTGTTCAAGTGCTGTCTCTATCTCGCAAGCAAGGGCAGGCCCATTGATGCACAAATGGTATGTGACGAGATACGCAAGAGGGGGCAGCTTGATGTCATAGGCGGGGCGCTCTATCTGGACGATTGCATAGACAAAACGCCAACAGCCCAGCATGCCTCGTTCTATGCTGATGAGGTGGCGGCTGAGTACAAGAAGCGGATCGTGCTGAAGAGCATGCGTGATGTCGAAGGACGCTTGATGGACGGGGAGGACCTCGACGTGGTGTTGCCATCCCACCTGCAAGAGGTGACAGACGCAACGGAGCGCAAGGCGGGCAGTACGAAGCGAAGCGCATGGAAGTTGATGCAAGACAGGGCATGGCACATACGAGGCGGCGGGACAGCGGGGCTGATGACCCCATGGGAGGTGTTCAATGATACAGTGGGAGGTGCCCCGTTCGGGAAGCCCACCATTGTAGCGGGAAGGGAGGGGACAAGGAAGTCCTACCTCATCAACCAGTGGGCAGTGCATGCCGCCGTGGAGTGCGGGGTGCCGGGTGTCATGTTCTCCCTGGAGGACGGGGTGGAGGAAACCATTGCACGTTCCGCGTGCTATCTGGCCGATGTCAACCCGTGGCAGATGTTTGTCAGGGGTAGGTTTACACAGATGGAGATGGATGATGTAGACAGCAAGGCTGCTGAAGTTATTGCCTCCCCTCTTGAAATCATAGGGGAGAGAGGCGGGGACATAGACAGCATAGCCGCAACCATAGCGAGAGGGGTGTCGAAACATGGGTGGAGGTTCGCCTTCATTGATGCGTTCAAAGATGTGTACGGCAGGGGCAACGACACGGGCATGATGGACGTGTACAAGGTGAACAGGATTAGTGACATAGCACAGAGACATAACATGGCTGTCATCGTGACGCATCACATCAACAAGGTGCTGGCTGATGACGAAGGATACGGAGGGAAGGGCGGAGACGAGGACGACTCGCAGTTTATATCCTATCGCAGCATAACAGGAAGGGCAGAGATTACAAAGGCTGCACGGATGATTATAATGCTTCAATGCAGGGCGCATCGAGACAAGTTGAACAACTTGTGCATCGACAGGTTCGTGCTTGATTGCCAGAAGTTCACGTCTGGTCCGCCAGGGTCTTCGGCCCTGCTGCTGGACGAGAACACGGGCAGGTTTAGTGAGCATCCGGAAGACATAGAGAAGTGGAAGAGAGTGATGGCAGGAGTGAGAGAGAGACAACAGTAAAGGAACAACATGGCCACAATGCGAATCAAAAAGATTGTCAAGTTGAACGGGGAATGGAAGCCACATCAGGATGATGGGCAGAACGGTGCGCGTGATGCGTTTGTGTGCGGAGCTACAACCATAGAGGAGGGCAAGCAGAAGCAGGACTACCTCATGGTGTACTCGCAGCGCATCGTTGCGGCCATCACCGAGGGAGAGAGCTACGAAGGGCACTACATCCCGCCGATTAAGAAGGACGGCAAGGACTACTACCTGTTCAAGATTACGGCAACGGAAAATCCATCCCTCCAGAAAGAGGGGGAGACATATGGTGGTGGCTCAGGTGGTGGCGGGGGCAACTCGCTAGGTGGGGGTAACTCACCAGGTGGTGGCGGAGGCGGAGGCAACTATGTAGCGCCCTCTCCCTCGGCACAGTATTCCATGGAAGAGTTGGCGCTTCTCTACTCCGAGTGCTACGACAAGGTGCTCGGCGTGATGGGCGGAGATGTGGGTGACGATGCCGTGGCGGCTGCGACATCCAACCTGTTCGATGCAGCAAGGGAGTCGGGCTGTCGGGCTACGCCGCCTGCTGCTGCTCCGAAGCAACGGGATGAGACGCGAGATGCGCCTCCTCCGGAGTACAGAGGGGAAGACAGCGGGGAAGTGGACGACGAGAACCTTCCCTTCTGATCTAACAGACACGGGTGGGGGCAGCGAGGGCTTCGGCGGGGCTGCATGAGGAGAGGGTAAATGAATCAGCTTGAGCGTGCACGAAAGGCACCTAGAAAGGCCGCGAAGACAGGAAGGCCACTACACACCATCCGAACGAAGGACGGCGGGAAAAAGACGTTTAGATACGCTAAGACGCAGGCGGTGAAATTGTTCTGTATGGAATGCCTCGGATGGGAGGACAGCCCGAGGGATTGCACGGCTACGCTGTGTCCGCTCTATCCGTTCAGGGGCAGTACAATGGCAAGTCAAAAGGGAGACAAGGAATGAGTGAGTTTATGCATCTAGTAGGGGCGGAGGATGTGTCCCGTGCCGCTGGTTCAATGCAGGATGCAGCACAGTCGATGCAGAGTGCGGCCAACAGTCTGGAGTACACGCTTGCTGTACATCAGCGATTCATGGACGACTGGCTGATGCGGCTTGAAGAGGTAATGAATAAGGAGAAGACATGCGAATCTTGAGATTTGATATTCAGAATGATAAAAAAGTGGAGAGCTTCGTCCATGACGCAAACGGGGAACACGTCGCCATTGCAGGCGAGACAGGGACAGGCAAGACAACGGCTGCGTCTGCCCTGTGGGACATAGCGAGCAAGTCCTCCGACTGTCTGACGCATGGCGAGAGGAAGGGACACATCACCCTCCATCTGGGGGACGGACAGCCCGACCTCATAGCTACGAGGGAGTTCACCAAGAAGACCAACACGGTGAGGATACAAAGGAAGGACGGAGAGGCTGTCTCGGCTAAGGAGTTCAAGGCCATGCTGTCCTCCCTGTCTGAGAATCCACACAAAATTGTGGACATGAAGCCAACAGAGCGTGTAGCCACGCTGCTGCAAGCGGCAGACCTCGGGGACGTGAGCCTTGAGGAGTTGGACGAACACATAGAGGGAGCAGAGCGGGCAAGGCTGGACGCAGGGCGTAGAGCAGAGGAGTTTGTGCCCGGGGAGAAGCCGGAGAAGGTGGGGGCTGTTGATGTGTCGTCAGTGAGTGCAGACATAGATGCTGCACGTACACACAACGACATGATCGACCAAGACCAGCGAGAGATTGATGTCATCGTCGAGACGGGCAAGCGGGTATCGGGAAGGGTTGTTGAGATTGAGTCAGACATAGCAGAGCTTGATGATCGACTGGTTGACCTGCGCTCTCAGCTCGACAACAATCAAGACTCCAAGCGATCCATTACGGACGACTACAAGCAGCGCAAGGCTGACCATGACGAGCTGGAACGCATTGATACAACAGAGATGCAGGAACAGCTTGCCTCTGCTACGGAGCGTAACAAGCAGGCCAATGCCTATGAGCAATGGACTGACAGGCGTGCATCGCACGCCGACCTGATGCAGCAGCGCGACTGCGCCGACGAGACAGTGAAGGAGTTGAGAGACGACAAGAAGGCCCTGCTGGACAACGCCAAGTGGCCGCTTGATGGGCTGAGTGTTGAGGAAGGGGACGTGGTGTACAACGGGGCGCTGTTCGCCAACCTCGGACAGAGTGAGCAGATGCTGGTGTGTGCGGCGTTGTCCATCAAGGACATCCTTGCCCATCCGCTGCATGTAGTGAGGATGGATGGCGTTGAGAGCATGAGCGAAGCCGACTTCATCAAGCTGCAAGCACTGTTCGGAGACAATGACATACAGGTGGTGAGCACGAGGGTGGCGAGAGGTGATGTTGGTGAAGGTGAGTTAACCATTACGGAGAAGGAAGATGCAGCTACAGAAGCATGACCTGTCGGTCGCACCGCTCTATCTGATGCGGGGGAGGAAGCCGAAGGAGCAATTGTTCCTCCTCTACATGTGGGCCAACAACCTGGCGGGAGGGGAATGGACATTCTCCGACATGACAACGCTGTGCGGGCTGGGGGTGAACAGGGTGCTGGCTAAACAGATGGTGGAGGAAGGGTTGCTGCTCTTAACAGACGAGGCGGGCAGGCCAAACGGCAAGCCTTGTCATATGTATGCCGTCAATGCAGCCTTCATACCCGAGCATGCCGCCCCGAAGGAGAAGACGAGGAAGAAGGCGGAGTTTGAGCGCTGGGCCATTGAGGCACACAACATATGGAAGCCCAAGGGAATCATATCCCCGCTCCAAATGCAGAAGGAGCTGGGCTTGGTTGTGAGGGAGATGGGGTCATCCAAGATGCTGGAAGCCTTCGTGCGCTACGTCAAGAAGGGGGAGGAGTTTGGGGACATGAGTCCTCGCAGGTTTGCACAACACATAGGAAAATGGCTGAAGAAGGATGTAGAATACAGAGAAGGCCCATCAATGGCGGAGATGTAGGAGAGGGATTATGTTACACGATCCAACAATGGAATGCACATGTGACGGGAAGGGATGCAGGGAGAGCATCTATCTGGAGATGCGCTGGCAGACAGGAGGGTATGACACTTCGGACGAAGACGCAGAGAGGCAATTGGTATGCGAGGATTGGAGTGTCGAAGACGGAGTGCATCTGTGTCCCGACTGTGCGGAGAGAATATGGACATGAATTCAAATGTTGTAGTGTGGAGCGTGCGTGGGGTTTGCTCTGTTGTGCTGTTGGTGTGCCTCATCATCTTCTGGCCAAAGGACGACACGAACGTCCCCTATGAGGGGGATGTGGTACTTGTTCCCGGCACGGCCATGGACACCAACTCAATAGAGGTGGACGCCGGGTGGGTGCCGAAGGAGGGACACACCTTCACAAACGCCCCCGCCTCTACTGAATTGATGAGCATAACAGGGGGAGACATCACCGTCTCAGCCAGCATCACCATAGGCCCCGTGAGCATTAACACCAACGGGACTGTGACCATTAAGGAAGGGGTGACAATGGACGAGGCGAGTAAAGAGTTCTGGATGAGGGTTCAGGCATTGGCACAGCAATGGATGTATGAATGAGAGAAACACTGGGCAACATATTCTGTGACATGCCAGAGCGTCTTGTCATAGGCAAGCTGGTGTATGAGAGGAAGTATGACCATGCATTGGTGGGGTTTGATGTGGCTGCATTGGTGCAGGCATGCAGAGAGACAAAGCACGAGAGGCTGCATGCTTGCTGCATTCCCTACGTCAACATAGAAGAGCCGCCGTTCATACATGTAGACCTACAAATATGCGGCAACAAGGGCAAGAGAACGAAGTGCGGGTTCGCTTTCACACAGTCGGATCAGAGAGGGCCGGCGTATCAGTTTGTGATAGAGAAGGACATAGTGCTGAAGCAATGGGGATGTGTGTGGTGTCATGGTCATAAGCAGAGTGAAGAAGAGTTAGCAAAGGAGAAGGTATGATCGTGATGAATACAGAATGCGAGACGATTAGGGAAGCACAGGCCGTGTGTCGCAACTCTACGGCAGACAGGGCACGCATATGGGGAAGCGTTGTTGTGGTTGAATACACAATAGAAAGAAGGAGAAGAAGGATGACGGACAATCAGTTCGTAACAAAGCTGAAGACTCGCATGAAGAACATTGCATCTGAGCGCGACAAGCTGCGCAACATGATGAGCACGGCCAGAGACCTAGCGGAGGTGTGTGATCGTGCGGTTGAAGACATCGAGAACGCAATCGAATCGCTAAGCGAACTGGTATAGGAGAGAAGAAATGAAGAAGACATACATTGTAATGGCGTTGTTGGTGTTGGGTATGGCGGGATGCGGGACGAAGGATCGTGACGCTGCCGCTACTGGCGTCGATGCAGAACAAGGCAAGCCACACATTGCAGAGGGTACGCTTGAGCCGTTCTGTCGTGAGTGGACCAACTCTTCGTCGGCTTTTGAGAGAAGCCTGTCGGAGTGCATGTTCCTGCTCTACACGAACGATGGATGGCATGTCAGGGCCGAAGACGATGGGAAGATGATTCCGTTCTGGGCTGGCGATCCATCATACAAGGACTCATCCGATGCAATGGATGTGTTCGGGCTGAACATCAGCTTCGGCGTGCAAAGGGCATTGTACGACGCCCTTACGGGAGAGACAACAGTTGATAAGAATGCGAGCGCAGAACCACCGAGAGCACTGCCTGATGGGTACAAGATTGGGAAGGACGGAACCGGGAAGTACAGATGGAAGGATGAGTCTGGGTGGTTAAGCACATTCGGGCACGACACTCGGGCAAGTGCAGTGAGGGCGGCGTGTTCGTTTTATGATTACGAACAGAGAGGCAGGCAGAGTCGCGCCGCAGGGAATCAATGGGTAGCCGAATCGGACAACAACGAGGAGAAGAAATGAACGAGAAATACAGAGAAGCAAAGCGCCAGTCGTGGACTAAGTTTATTGAAACAGAGCGAGGGCGTGCGTGCGCCGACAACAAAGACAATGGGATTACAGGCAAGCCATACCTGAACGCAATCGCGCTGGCGCTATTCGCCGGCTTCGACCTCGGGGCAGAGTATGAGTTCGAGAGAGCAATCAGTAACATGACATCTGTGGAGGACATAGCAGATGCGAGGGTTGGCGCACTGAGCGAAGAGGATCAAGCGCTGTTCAAGAAACTGCTGAAGCAGTGCGACCACGTATGGGATGTATACGGAGGGGAAAGCCTTCTTCCGTTCAATGGAATGACTCGCGTGTACGGAACGGATGGCATGTGGTGGCATGCGTGCGGGGCAACGTACGACGAGGGTAGGGGCGACGACAAGGAGAGCGGAGAGTCTGAATGTAGCTGCGACTTGTGCATTCAGCTACGCAAGATATTTGAGGTGAAAAATGCCGAAGAAGGATGAAGACAGAAAGACTATCGGGGGTGTCGCCTATCGCTTCGTGGCGAGGGGCGGGGGGTGCCCCGGATGTGTCGGATGGGACAGCGTCAAACTCAAGCACCTGCCCATCTGTGCCGAGCTGCCGTGCGCAAGGGAGCACCCGATATGCAGCAAGTTCAAGAACAGGGATGAGTTGAGGATGCACCAGAAGGCACAGAAGATTGTATGGTTTGAGCTTGGTGGGTGCAGGGCACCCGGCCTTCCGTTCCCGTGCAGGTCTGAGTGGAGGAGTGACGGCAAGGACGGCATCTGGATTACAGAGGAGAAGAAATGAAGAAGACAGAACGCGAAGTTGTAAAGCATGACAAGGCAAGCCGCATTGAGCGAGCCAAAGGGCGTACTCGTGGTATGTTTCTCGTCTTGCTGGAGCGCACATCAAACGGAGCGGATAGAGACCATGCCGGGGGTGATGCGTACCTATTCAAGGTGGTAGCCGACGAGAGCGCAGCCCTTGTCAGCGACGGGGACATCAAGGCATGGCTGGAAGAGAATGAATACATAGGCACCGTTCATCCTGTCCGCTTTGCAAGGGGCAAGGAGAGTGGCCGCGCTTCGTTTACGCGATCAGTTCAGCAAGAGTTCTCAATAGAGAAAGGGTAGAACATGCACATCTGGGGAGCAAGAGATAGGGACGGGGAAGCGGTGTTGATGTTGCGCAAGCCGGTGATAGATGCGACAGGCGTGTGGGACAACGAGGACTATGAACAGAACTCGATTGAGATGAGTCCGAAGACACTCGGATTAAAGAAGGGCGAGTTAGCCAAATTCAACCTAGTGAAAGAGGAGAAATAGATGAGAACAGAATTCCAGATAGCGGGGCTGACTTTCCGCATGAAAGATACGCCGAGCATGGCATCACTCAGACCAGAGGGGGTGTGTGTACTTGAGGCAGAGCCGGACAATCAGTATGATCCCAATGCCGTCAAGGTGTTGTCGGGTGGTAAGTTCATTGGGTACATCCCTGGTCCCAAGTCAAAGTTCCCAGACATACAGGCACAGGTGCTTGACCTGATGGAGAGCGGGGCAGACTACACCGTAGGCATTGAGTCCTATTGCTACAAGGACAAGGAAGGCTGGAACAATTACCACAGGGGTAAGCTCGGGGCAATAACCCTCTACCTGGAATGCGAAGAGAAGCAACAGGTTGCCAAGAAAGAGACAGAGCATACACCTGACGGGGCAGAGGCAAGGGAGTCATTCAATGAGGGTGTTACGGTGCTGTTCAGGCCCATCCCTCACACGTATGAGTATGAGGGGAAGCCCCTCAAGTCTGTCACTCGTCTCGTCTCGGAGATGTACGATCCGTTCGACAAGGAAATGATAGCCGCACGGTGTGCGCCTTCTTGGGGGATGAAGGCTTCGGACATTGTGGACATGTGGAGCATCAATGGCACAGCGTCAGCCAGCCTTGGCACTGCCATACATGCAGCGCTTGAAAACTACGCCAAGTTTGGCGAGCGGGGGCTGTCGAAGATGGGCTTCCTGCGGGACGTTGTGTTGTCCCTCCCTTGGAACAAGGGCGCAGAGGTGGGGTCAGAGGTGTTGGTTACAAGCCTCTCGCGCAGCCTGTGTGGGCTGTGTGACATGCTGACGATGACGGATGAAGGGTTGATGGTGAGCGATTTCAAAATCAACGTAGGAGCACAGGAGAAGAAGACAAGCCTGCGCAACCTGCTCTATCCTCAGATGCCCACAACCAAGCTGACGAAATACATAGCGCAGGAGAGCCTGTACGCTGAGATGATTGAGGAGTCGGGATATAAGGTGTGCCCGTATGTCTGCTCGTACGTATGGGACGGAAGCTGGACAACATACAAAGAGAGCCGCATCATGGGCATCTTGGACAAGGCGACAGGGAGGTTCTGATGGATAAGTTGGTAGATACGTTCCGAGTCGTTTACAACAAGCCGATTGAATACAGATTTGATGGACGGCGGATTGTGAGCAAGTACGGAAGCATAGGGTTTTCGGATCGCCCGATGTCACCGGGTGAGGCCGCATCTCTGATGGCGACTCTGCCGAGCGAGAAGAAGGGGAGGTTCTGATGGCGGCAAGATGCATTGTCTGCAAGTGGTACAAGGCGTCGATATACAAGGGTAGCCCCAACTGGCACCAAGGAAAGACGGAGCAACTCGGGGATGGGATGGTGCCCACTACGTCGATCAGCACGACTCATGGTACGTGCCGGAGGCATGCGCCCATCACTGACAGAGGGGTAGAGTTTGAGCTGCACGACCTTCAGTGGCCACAGGTTGATGAGATGGATTGGTGCGGAGACTACGAATGAAAGAGATGGTAGACTACGGCTGCGCGAACGGGTGGGTTACGGCC
>Ga0208279_1001241_pt1 | contig 14541 bp, 9 predicted proteins | sample AntAceMetag02UKM_FD_184766 | JGI IMG/M metagenome (GOLD analysis project Ga0208279, IMG submission 184766) | Saline lake microbial communities from Ace Lake, Antarctica - Antarctic Ace Lake Metagenome 02UKM (SPAdes) (version 2) | ecosystem: Environmental > Aquatic > Non-marine Saline and Alkaline... | reverse complement strand
CCAATCGTCGTACTCGCCCTGGGGATCGGCGATCGTCGCGTCGTTGGAGGCCATGACCTCGTTGATCGTCAAAGCCGCCCCGCCCTGCCCCATCACCGGCCCAACGCCAACGACCGTCAGCACCACAACACACCACACCTGAGTGAACCACCGCACCATGCCGTACCTCCTTCGACCTGCATTGCGAACCATGCCCCCATCTTATTAGAACGTCTCCCCTCCCGGTTGATTGCAGCTTTTCTTCGACTTTTTCCCAATATTCTCGCGAGAGAAGGCCCAAAGGCCGGTGTGGAGGGCCGAGCGGAAGAGCGATCTTCCCCCTCAGGCCATAAAGACCGAGTTGTAGGTCGCCCAGCGCAGGATCAGGACGGTGTAGAGCACGCCGATCCACCAGGAGCCGACCTGGGCCAGTCGCGACCGGCGGGCCGCCACGAGCAAGAGACCACCGCCGAGGGTCAGGGTCAGCTTGAAGGCGGTGACCGACGAATCGCGGGCCACCAGCGAGCGGGCGAACGGATTGACTTCCCACAACCCGCCCACGTGCTCGGCGCACAGCGTGCAAGCCAGGTCATAGGCCCCGAGGATGACAATCAGGACCACCAGACGAACGACCTGACGGGCCGCGTGAGCGGACATATCCGCACTCGATGGATCGAGCCTCGTCGGCGGGCGACAGCCCAGCAAGGTCCCCAACGCCCAGACCGCCAGGGCGAAACCCAGGACCGTAGCCCCCGTCATGGGCATCTTCCCTAACCACGGTTCCTCGATCGGGTCCAACTCCAGCATCGCCTGGTGCTCTTCCAACTCCGCCAAACGATCCGCCAACCCCGGCGGCGTCTCGAACGTCTCGACCAGAGATATCCACTGACTGGCGGCCATCACTGAAGGCTCGGCCTTGATAAGGGTCTGCACCTTGGTCTCGATCGATTCATCGGCCATCAGGACCTCAAACAACGCGATCGCCCGCTCGGCCGAGAGGTACAGGGCCTGGTCGCCCTTGGGGCAGATCAGCAAGCCCTCATTGCGAAGATGCTGTTCGATGCGCAGGACATCGCGGCTGCCCCCCATGCGAGACGGCCGGCCGCCCCCGCCGGGAACGCGCCTGAATCCGCGTGAGCGCCCCTGGGCCATCTCAAACCCGTTGATGCAGGTCCGACCCCGCTCCGATTCAACGATATACGGCGGGTCGACGTACCGACCCTCGAAGATCACGAAGCCACTGTGGATCTCGACAGGCGCAACCGTTGAGCCCATCGTGCGTTCGGCGCCCGGCCTGGGGAAAGCCCTTCTGCTCCGACCGGCTGCCGGCTGCCAGGCCGCAGCAACGCCTTCCAGCAACACGAGCAAAACAAGGGCAAACCCCAAAAAGGAACACCCTCTGAAACCTCCTGCCTCTCGTTCAGGTCGACTCATAACCGGCCTCGAATCTGCGATATCCCCTGGGCAGGTCCCGTCCCCCCGTAGAGGGATACCGCTCAGGACCCTTTCACAAGAGATAGTGCCCCGTCGAGCCCAAAAGGTTACAGGTCCGATCAGACGGTAGGATGGACGTCAATCTCCCGTCTTTGTTCTTGTTTTGTTGTCCACACTCCCCCGCCCAGATCCGCCTTCTTATATATGGACATGAACATGGTGGGGAGCGGGGAAGGTATGCGCGGCGAGGCCGGAGGCGGCAGGCCGCAGACCCTAGGCCCTAGGCCGTAAGCCGTAAGCCGTAAGCTGTGAGCCGTGAGCCGTGAGCTGTAGGCTGTAGGCTGTAGGCGGCAGGATAGACTTCAGCCCATGCTGTCTGTCTGCCAGAGAAAAGCCTACACCAAACCAGGAGAATTCTCTGGCCCTACGCCCGTTCTTTGTCGATAATACATAAAGAGCGTACTGAGACCTTGGATAGCGACAATGAGACGAGAATGCAGAAATGGGTATGCTGCCCCGGAATTGCCGAAAAGGGACCGTGCCGAAAAGGGACCGCAGACCTTTAATTCCCCGCAAGGTAGGAATTGCAAAGCACTTCTCAAGAAAGGCAAGGGCTAAGCGAAATAATGAGTAAACATCTAACATGAGCATCGAGAGGGACTTTCGTTACGCTTCGCTCCACGAAAGCCCCTCATGCTCGGCGTTGTGCTGTATCCAAAATGAAACCCATTGACATTCCACATTTTAGTTCATACACGGATAGCATGGTTGCCTTTGTCGATGTGCTTGGTTTCGACAAAGATGCGAGGGGCATTTCATCAGATACTGACTTCTACAATATTGCTGGATTACTTTTCTTATTCAGGGAGACGGCAAACGGCCTTAACAAGGACAAGGCGATCTTTAAGAATCTAAGAATGACCACGATGTCCGACTCAATAGTAGTGTCCATGCCATATGACGATCCAGGTTGTACACTTATCATAGTTGAGAGTCTCCACAAAACCCAATACGAGCTTCTTGCTACCGATCACCAAAGACTACTGCGTGGCTACATTGCGCATGGTCGCGTATACCATGACAATGGCATAATATTTGGGGAAGGCTTCAGTAAAGCCTACGAAGGCGAAAGTGATATTGGACATGCTCCACGGATTGTTATTGCCCCTGATGTAATCGAAGATGCTCGCGCAAAGGTTGCTGCATATTCTGGTGCAGAGAAGTGTGCCCATATCTTTAAGTATCTAAGACAAGATCCTTCCGACGGCTTATACTTCATAGATTACCTCAAATTGGCAGGCTCTCAGACGCGACTCCGTGAGGAAGAGAGAGATAAGGAACGTATTGCCATAGGACATTTTATCCAATCCGGCTTACAGAAGTTTCAGTCTAATCTTAATGTTCACCGCAAATATTGTTGGCTAGAATCATATTACCAAAAAGCACAACAAGCGAATGCAGCGAGATGGCCTAAAGGCCGCTCCTGATCCGCGTCGTTATGCATGCAGAATGACACACGATAGCCTTAGAAATATATACGATGCTCTGGGAATAATGGGGACAGCCACCTATTTATATATGATGTCACTCCATTTAACAGGTGACTGTCCCCGTTTACCGTGCGTTGGCAAGCTAATCGATGAATGATAAATCTAAGCAATCTGAAGACCAAGGAAACTGGTACATTTTAACGGTCGGTTTACCCTCACTTCGAGATTCTCTGACATTAGCGCCAGGCGTCTCCCTTCGGCCAATAGAAGAGCCCCTGAGCGTGTTTGATCTAGCCGCCGCCGGTGCTGTAGGATTCACGGGTTGGTCAGTACTTGAGCCGATTGCACCCGCATGCACCTGCGAGATTGAGTCTGCTCTCGATTCAGACATTACGCCAGGTTATGATACGCTCAATAGAGCATGGCTTGCGTCGACTATGTTAGTCTTGAGAGGTTTTACGCGACATCTGTGTATTGCCTGTTCCAGGTACACGTGGCAAATCATATCGGGGCACCAAAAGAGGCACTCCGCCGTTTTCAAGAAACAGATGCATGACAATGGAGTTGACGAAGCACTATTCAATCCAAATGAAGACCTGCCTCCATTCCAGGGCCAGCTTCTAGATTATCATTTGAAGATCATTACAGATGACACGGCACGGACCGATGAAGTAACGTCAGAAGACGCAGAATGGATTAGAAATCACTATACCTCATTCAATCAATTAGCTGCAGATAATGAGTCCTTCAGATTTGCGCTAGAGTCTGCAACGGACTGGCGCTATGCGACAGACCGGCGTTCTGCTGTTGCACGATTGTGGGCAGGAATTGAGGCAGTCTTTGGAGTAAGTTCTGAGTTAGTGTACCGGATTTCACTTCTATCAGCCTCTCTAACAACACCTAGAGGTCCACAACGCCGTAACAGGTTTGTCGAGGTAAAAAAACTCTATGGGCTTCGCAGCAAAATTGTTCACGGTGACAAGGTCTCGCAAGAAAGGCAACGTGAAGCACTGAATAAGAGTTATCATCTGTTAAGGACTCTTCTTCTCCTGATCACAGAAAGAGGCCGAATGCTCAGTCAAGATGATCTTGACGAAGCAGTATTCCATTAAAAGGCAGCCAACAGGAATAACGGAAGGCAACGGGGACAGCCTCCTATTAAAGGTCGTGACATTGTGTTTAAGTAGGTGACTGTCACCGTTATTTCAGAAGCAGATGAAGGAGACGAGACACTATGAGCGGAACGGTAGTCTATTTCATAGGTGTAATATGTATAGTTGTGGGGACTTTTCTCACTTACTGGGGGAACAGCTTGAAATCGGCAGACCTTGACACAAAGGTGTCAACATTGAAAGAGCAGAGCCTAGAACTGATTGAAGGGAAGAATACACTCTTGCAGAAAAACAATGAGTTGACTGAGAAGATTGGAGACTATCAGGCAAATTTAGATGAAAAGGAACAGGTGATCCAAGGGCTTGAAGAGAAGGCAAGGAAGGCTGAACGTGGTGTCACATCAATCTTTCATTTCAATGGGACCAAGAGAGTGACGGGACCTGGGACTATTGAGGTGACTGGAGGCGCTGAAAATGAAGTATTTAGGGAAATGCAACGACTGGAAACAGAGAAGAATTTCGATGACCTAATCTCCATTTGCGAGAGCCAAATCACAGAAACACCTGAATGGCTAACCCCCTACTTGTACTTGGGAGTCGCATGCGCAAATTCAGGACACAAGGATCGCGCCATTGAGTTGCTTGAGTATGTCATCAGACATGCTGCGGGTGATCCAGCTTATGCTCAAGCTGAGGACTTGCTAGGACAGCTAAGAAGTCAATGATTCCACCCAAACAAGTAGGATGGGCAACTCGGTTGCCCATGCCGTCTATGTCACCAACCAGGGAATTAAAGGTCTGCGGTCCCTTTATTTCTCTCGGCCGATTTATGGTTGGCCTCCACGAACAGAATCACTTCTCTCGGTATCCACTTTGGACTCGCTTGCCTTTGATGGTCGCCTATGACAATGCTGTTGGCATTGACCTTTAGCAAAGGACCCACCCTGCCCAAAAGGGACCGCAGACCTTTAATTCCCGGTCGTCGAGGGAATTAAAGGTCTGCGGTCCTTTTTTCTCTCTGGGCCGCTTTAGGGGTTGGCCTCAACGAACAACATCACTTCTCTCGGTATCCACTTTGGACTCGCTTGCCTTTGATGGTCGCCTATGACAATGCTGTTGGCATTGACCTTTAGCAAAGGACCCACCCTGCTTAAAAGGGACCGCAGACCTTTAATTCCCCAGACCTTTAATTCCCGGTGCGTCGAAAAAGTACCAGAATGGGGCCTTTTCAGCCGATTGGCGTGTCTGGGGGCCTTTGGGGCAGGTTTATTGGTCGTGTCGATGGCCAGACGCGTTGAAATGGCTGTCCCTATTGGGTTATCATTGAGAATGTGGTGTGCAGGAGCACCGATTATGAAGTCAAATGGCAAATCTCGGATATACCCGGATATACATAGTTCGCCTAGAAGAAGATCCGTCGGGAGAACATTTCAAGCCGATGTCCATTATCAAGACAGATCAGCTGACGAAGTATTATGGAACTTGCCGGGGAATTGAGGATTTAGACCTTCGAGTCGAGGAAGGCGAGATGTTCGGCTTTCTTGGCCCAAACGGTGCTGGTAAGACCACGACTATCCGCCTGCTTTTGGGGCTAATCCGCCCCACCAGTGGCCGCTTTCTCATTGGTGGGGCGCCCATCGACTTCGGCTCATTTTCGTACAGAAAAGACATCGGCTATCTCCCGGGTGAAGTCAGCTTTTACCAGAATCTTACGGGCGGTGAATTCCTCGCTCGCTTGGCCTCACTGCGCGGGAACACGGACGACAAGAGCAAGAACCTGGCTCGTCGCCTGGAACTCGACCTGTCTAAAAGGGTGAAGGGGCTATCGCATGGCACCCGACAGAAACTTGCGATTGTGCAGTCATTCATGTACAACGCTCGCCTTCTGATTCTCGACGAGCCAACAAGCGGTCTGGACCCGCTAACCCAGCAGGTGTTCTTCGAATTGGTGCGCGAAGAGAGAGAGCGGGGCACCACCGTGTTTTTGTCCTCCCATGTACTCAGCGAAGTGGAACGTGCCTGTTCTCGGGTAGGCATCATCCGGGCAGGGCGACTCGTGGCGGTCGAACGGATTGACGACCTCAAGAAAAAAAGAATGAAGCAGGCTGAGGTCGAGTTTGGGACAGAAGTGAACGCGGAAATGTTTCGCTTGCCGGGAGTACGATCTATTCGGGTCGAGGGTCGTAAGATACGATTTTCCATTGAGGGGGAATACCGCAGCATCCTCAAGGCGTTGACGGCCTATCCTATCGAGAACGTCACGATCAAGGACGCAACTCTGGAAGACATTTTCCTTGAGTACTACTCTGGTCCCGGAAAGGGGGGACCATGAGAATCCTGATCTGGACGCTCAAAGATGAACTGCGCTGGCTGGTGTTTTGGACAGCAGGAATGGGCGCTTGGGTGTGCTTTGTAGTTGCTCTATATCCAGCTTTCCGTGGAGTATTCGAGAACATGGTAAGTCTCCCAATGATTAAGCTATTCATGGGACGATTTGCGCCGGAGCTAATAAGCAGCAGTCTCTTAAACGCATTTCTGAGCCTGGAATTCTTCGCGTGGTTCGGGATACTGGTGAGTTTCTATCCGCTGATATTCGCTTCGAGCGCCATCACAGGAGAGGTCGAACGTGGAACCATGGAGATACTTCTTGCCCAACCCATTTCACGGTCGCGGGTGTTCTTAGAGAAGTTCACGGCTATCTCGGTCAACCTAGCAGTGCTCTGTACGGCGAGTTTCGTAACATTGCTTGCCGCTATTGCGGTCTGCGTACCGGAATCCCCTTCTATTGGTGGATACGCCTACACCTTTCTCAATAGCTACTGCCTCCTTCTTGTGATTGCGGCATTTGGCTTTCTATGCTCGGTGTTCGTCAGCAACCAGCGCGCTGCGCTCAGCGTGAGCGCCGGCTTTGTCCTGTCCAGTTTCGTTTTCTACAAAGGACTATATACTGTGGGTGTGGCCCAATGGCTTACTCGCCTGAGTCCGTTCTACTATGCCGATCCAACCAAGATCCTTGTCACCGGATCAGTAAACTGGCTCAACAACTTCCTACTCCTTCTGGTCGCTGCTGTTATTCTATGCGCAGCCTTGGCGCTTTTCCGACGGAGAGATATTGCCGCATAAGCTAGTTGAGGGTGAATAACGGGGACAGCCCCCTATTACAGGGCGTGACAATACAATGTAATAGGTGGCTGTCCCCGTTGTCCCATTACTCCGTGCCTTGAGGGGCGGGGTCTTATAGGGGCGCACCTACGAGATCAGTGTGTTATAAGGAAACCATCTATACATAGTTAGGCGGTGCAATACTGTAGATAGAAAAGAGTCTTGTATGAGCTTGTTAAAAAGAATGCTAAGTCAGTGCAAAAAACCTAGTGGGCGATTTGGTCGATTTCTCGCTAGGGGAATGAATTTGGGGCATTCTGGTCTCACGAGATGGGGATTAGGCTTTGTCGACATCGCCAGTGATATAAACGCACTTGACATTGGATGTGGCGGCGGAAGGACTGTTGAGCGACTTGCGGGAATCGCCCCAGATGGCAAAGTCGTCGGCATTGACTATTCGCCGGATGCTGTAGTAGTGGCCAGAAAGAAGAATCGCGCGCTTATTGACGAAGGACGAGTGGAAATATTTCAAGAGGCTGTCTCTTCGATGAGATTCAGCGATGGTGCTTTTGGTCTCATCACCGCTTTTGAGACCCACTCTTTCTGGCCATATTTTCGCAATGACCTCAAAGAGGTTCATCGAGTTACGAAGCAAAACGGACAACTCCTTATCGTGGGAGCCGTTTATAAAAACAAAAAATACGGCCGCAGAAATCAGCGTATTGTAGATGCCATTGGAATGACGTATCTAAGCATCGACGAATTTCGAGAAGTATTGGAAGATATTGGGTACTCGGAATTCGATGCACTTGAGGAAAAGAACAAGGGATGGTTCGCCGTCAAATGCAAAAAACAAGAAGGGGACATCGCCTAACCAGCGAATTCAAAGAGACAATGCAATCTAGGGACACCTTACTTATTTCGGTCTCGAATTGCGTACGGTGTCCCGCGATATCCCAAAACCCCACCCTACCCGACTGATGGCCATTCCGATGATCCGTCTCGCGGGAACAGACCGCAAGATGATTGACGCTGCCCCGTCACGAAGTCCGTAATACCTTTTCGATACTCTGAAATGGCGTAGCGAACGTGTGTAACGCTTGGTACACTCAAGCGTCTATAGAAGAGGGAGGTGTTCCGTCGGGGCGGGGCGCTCCGGGCGGTGGACGGCTTTTCCGGGATTCCCGCCGTGGACAGGATTTGCCCCTAAGGTAAGGAGAATTTGCCATGATAACCATGCCAAGAAAGACCAGGATTGTTTCATCACTAGCCATTCTCTATTTTGTATTCGGGTCGTCTGTTCTCGGACAAGGTACCGGGAGCCAATCGCTGGCGCTCGTTTATGACAACGGATCAGGCGATACGATGCCCTATCGTCTCTTTGTCCCTCCGGGCTATGACGCGGAACGGGCCTACCCCCTCGTGGTCTTCCTTCATGGAGCCGGAGAACGCGGGACCAACAACACCAGCCAAGTGGCTGTGCATATCGGCAACCTTGTAAGCGCTACGCAAAGCCCCCCGTACGCCAGCTTCCTGGTGGCTCCCCAAACCCAGAGTGGCTGGGGCTCGAATCTCTCGGTCAGCCTGGTGGAGGGTATTCTGACTGAGATCGAAGAAGACTACAGCATTGATGCGGCGCGCCTGTACATAACCGGTCTTTCGATGGGTGGATTCGGGACCTTTGATCAGCTCTATCGCTTCCCTGAGCGATTCGCCGCCGCCGCTCCCCTGTCTGGGGGCGTCTCGTCCGGATTCGCAGATGAGATGGCCGCGGTGATCAAGGACATCCCCATATGGGTACGGCACGGTGCAGTGGATAGCGTGGTGTCCGTCTCATTGTCGCAGAACATTGTCAATGCTTTGTATGACGCCGGAGCATCCCCCCTGTACACGGAATACCCCACCTTGGGACACAATATTTGGACATACGTGTACTCTGACCGAGACAACACGTTGTATCCCTGGATGTTCAGTCAGTCGCTTGACGGTCTTTTGCTGGAACCCATGTTGCTTGGTTTGCAGTCCCCCCCTGATTTCAACGGCGACTCACACGTCGACCTCAAAGACCTAACCAACCTCATCGAACATTGGGATCAAAACGAGCCTCTACTCGACATTGTGCCAATGCCGGCAGGAGACGGAATCGTTGATGCACTTGACCTGGAAGCAATGATGCACTTTTGGCTACAGGATGTGAACGATCCCACCCTTATCACCCACTGGGCTCTGGATGAAATAGAGGGTGACGTGGCCTCCGATAGCGCTGGTGACAACGACGGAATCCTGGTGGGCAACCCTGTTTGGAACCGCGAAGGCGGCATGGTGAATGGCACCCTTGAATTTGACGGTGTGGACGACCACATCCTGACCGGTGGTGTTCTCAATCCGACGTACGGTCCGTTCAGTGTCCTGGCGTGGATCAAGGGTGGTGCGCCGGGCCAGGTGATGGTTTCTCAACAGGAAGGCGTTGGTTGGCTCGGGATCGATGCGTCCAATGGCGCGCTGCAAACCGACTTGAAGCCGACTCGGGGTGGCTCACCCTTGGTGTCGGACACGGTGATCACCGATGGCCAATGGCATCGCGTTGCCTTCACTTGGGATGAATTTGCGCGTCGTCTCTACGTCGATGATATCCTGGTCGCCGAGGACGTCCCGGCGAGCATCCCCGGTTACGCAGGTGGCATGTACATCGGCTGCGGAGCCAACAAGGCCCCCGGCACCTTCTTCTCCGGCCTGATCGACGACGTCCGCCTCTACAACCGGGTGGTCAAGCCGTAATAACGGGGACAGCCCCCTATTAAAGGTCGTGACATTGTGCTTAAGTCGGTTTAAGTAGGCGACTGTCACCGTTATTATTCAGCTAACGGTATCTGCACCCATTTGTGGTGTGTTTCCAAAATAGACTTTGGTGTGAGGCCAGGGAATCTCGATACCTTCCTGGTCAAAACGGTTCTTGATGCGCTTGCGTAATTCTCCGGTCAGCCCCCATTGTTCTCCAGGTTTTGTATAGCCCCGAATACAAATGTCGACGCCATGGGCACCGAGATCGCTAACCCGCATCGCAGATGGAGTCGTTGTTAAGTTCGTTCCGAATTCGGGATCATCTTTCAGTTCCTGGCAGACCCCGTTAAGAACTTGGTAGACATGGCTGATATCCTCTTTATAAGCCACCAGGACATGTAGATTTATCCTTGCCCAGTCTCTCGTCTGATTACTGGCACACTGTACCTGACTATGGGGTATTACATGCATTGTGCCATTTACTTCTCGTAACACTGTGCGCCTTGGACTTACTTTCTCAACTTCGCCTTCCATGCCTGCAATGGTAACCCAATCACCAATCCGGTACCAGTCCTCCATGACGATGAAGAAGCCCTGAAGATAGTCCCGAATGATGCTTTGAACAGCAAAACCAAGGCCCAGACTGGCAACACCGAGTGTCGCCAGCAAGGGGGTAATATCCAATTCAATAACACCCAGAACCATCACAAAAACAATGATCCAGATAATAGCCGAGACAACTTTTATCACGAGGTAAGCCATTGTTTTGGTGCGCGTGGCTAACTGATCCCGTGATTCTTCCCGAACTTTCGGAATACCCGCGATTATTGCCCTTGGAATGATCTTTTTCTGAATGATATTGAGTGCAATAGCGATGGCAATAATGATGACCACTTTGACCGTGATTGCCACTATTGTTGCTAGATTAAAATCGAAATCAAATGCAAACACGAGATACCTCCTTCGGGTACGGATGAATAGTATTTTCTTCCTAAATAACGAGGCTTCTTTGGCGTATCACTGGATGCATGGCACGCCAGGTGCCCGGTTCTGGTCTATGGGGTATAACCCTACTCTATCCAGAGGACTATGTGAAGGCTACGCCAGAAGTTGTCTGTACATTCTTCGAATTTGCATAGGCGGTTCAGTCGTTCACGGCGATGTTCATGTTGAGATATCGTTTCCCGGTGAGCCATCGCTCATCGGTTTCCATCAATACGGCTGAGACCAATCGCTAATAACGGGGACAGCCACCGATTAAAGGTCGTGACATTACAATTTCATAGGTGGCTGTCCCTATTAATCCAGGTGAGACTTGGCGATGGGTGTGAACGTCCGCGGCGTGAGAGGCGGGGTTGGGGATGGCGAGCGGGTGCGCGGGACCTGCCCGGCGGAATTCGGACCGTGACAAAGCAGATGCGAGCTACCGATGAAACAGCATGGGCGGCAAGCCTATCCTACCAGACTGGCTTTCATAAGCGTGCAAATGCCGAAATGCATATCAAGATAGTGTACTACAGCGTTACTTTTGTGCATTTTCTAGGGCCGTAATAGACGATAGCATAATACGGTTTAACTCGTGCAACGAATATAGTACACTGGAGCATCGGCGCGCACGGGTCGGGACCAGCGTCGAATGCTGGGCAAGGAACCGAGCGATGGCGAGTGATTCGTGTCGTTGCCCAGCGCGGAGTCTCTTGCTGGGTGCCTGGTGCGGCGGCCCATTACGAACGAGAAGGAGGATATCGACAGATTCGCGGGCGCCTTTCTCTTCTGACAAGGCGTTGTTCGTGCAAATCGGAAATCTCAATTCAGCGAAGGAGGACAATCATGTTGAGACAATCGCGTAGGCAAATCCTGTTCAGCATTTTGATTACACTGCTGTTCTCCACAGTGCCCACCTTGGCTGCAGATGGCCTGGTCTTGCACATGCGTTTTGACCAGGGCACGAGCAACAACGGCGTTGCCACGGATCTGTCCGGTCAAGGTAATGACGGTCTCGTGACGGGCGATCCCCAAGTCGTGGAAGGCGTACTCGGTGATGCCCTGGAGTTCGACGGTGCAGATGATGTCATAGAGGTCCCTCTGCAGCCGTCCATCACCTTTGAGCAGGGTGATTCCTTCAGTGTAATGGCTTGGGTAAAAACAAGTGTCCATCCGAGTTTGAATGATGGCATTGTTGGAAACTACCGTGTATCCACGACCCCATTTTGGGCCTTGCTCGTTAATGATACTGCTGGTGGGGTGACCCTGTATGTGCGCGATGTGGGCGGGACGCTGTCACGCCTTGACTCACCTGATCCAATCGACACAGATATGTGGATGCATGTTGCCGGGGTTCGTGATCAACAGAATGAAGAGGTATACTTGTATGTAGACGGAGAAGTGGTCGCTTCAATGTCCGATCAAACTGAGAACATCAACAGCGGTCAATCCATCTGGATTGGTGACCATCTCAATCGATTTTACGATGGATTAATGGACGATGTGCGTATCTACAATAGTGCCCTGGGCCAGGCAGCTATCCAGCAGGCCATGAAGGGCACATCGGAACTGGCAAGCGCTCCCAATCCTGAGAACGAAGCAGCGGATGTCCCTCGTGACGTGATATTGACATGGGAGCCGGGTGAATTCGCCGCCAAACACAATGTTTATCTGGGAGATGATTTTGACGACGTCAACAATGCTGCAGCCGATTCTGCTCTGTTGATCGGTCAAGGCCTGACGACACCCTCCTATGAGGCAGGTATCCTCGATTTCGGCCAGACCTATTACTGGCGTGTCGATGAGGTCAACGGCGCGCCCGACAACACGATCTTCAAGGGTGAGGTCTGGAGTTTTACCGTTGAGCCGCTGGCCTATCCGATTGCACATGTCACGGCGACCAGTAGTGTTGCATCGCTGCCCGGCGCCGACCCGGAGAATATGGTCAACGGCTCCGGTCTGAACGAGAACGACGAGCACTCAACCGAGAGCTTTGATATGTGGCAGGTCGCTCCGACCGGCGACGATCCGCTCACCATCGAGTACGCGTTCGACGCCGTCTACAAGCTGCACGACATGCTTATCTGGAACTACAACGTGCAGTTCGAGTTGATGCTCGGCTTCGGCGTCAAGGACGCCACGATCGAGTACTCCGAGAACGGCGCCGACTGGGTGGTTCTGGGCGATGTGGTGTTCAACCAGGCCACGGCGCAGGCGACTTACGCAGCCAATACGACCGTCGATTTCGGCGGCCTGCCGGCCCAGTACGTCAAGCTCACCGTCAACAGCGGCTGGGGCACGCTTCCTGTCCCTCAGTATGGTCTCAGCGAAGTGCGCTTCCTGCATATCCCGGTCCAGGGCCGCGAGCCCCAGCCGGCCGACGGTGCTGTGGATGTCGCGGCGGACGCCGATCTGAGTTGGCGGGCCGGTCGCGAAGCGGTCTCGCACGAGGCTTATTTGAGCACCGATCCCAACGCCCTGGAATTGATCGAGACGACCAGTACGACCAGCGTCGATCCCGGCGATCTGGACCTGGGAGCGACCTATTACTGGCGGATCGACGAGGTCAACGAGGCCGAGGCGATCAGCACCTGGGCGGGCGCCGTCTGGGGCTTCACCACGCAGCAGTTTCTGGTCGTCGATGACTTCGAGAGCTATACCGATGATATCGACGCGGGCGAAGCCATCTTCCTGACCTGGATCGACGGCTACGAAATGCCCGGCAACGGTTCAACGGTCGGCAACCTCGAAGCACCGTTTGCCGAGCAGACCATTGTCAATAGTGGCAACCAGTCCATGCCCTTGTTCTATGATAACGCGGGCGCCGGGATGTCCGAGGCCGAGTTGGCCCTGGCCCAGAACTGGACCACCAGTGGCGTCAAGAGCCTGTCGCTCTCCTTCCAGGGTGCCGCAGGCAACACCGGTCAACTGTATGTCAAGATCAACGGTACGAAGGTGGCCTACGACGGCGACGCTGGCGACATTGCCAGGGCTGCATGGCAGCCTTGGAATATCGATCTGTCGGCTGTCGGCGGGAACATGAGCAACGTCACTTCGTTGGCGATCGGCATCGACGGCGCCAGTGCGGCCGGCGTTATTTACATCGACGACGTCCGGTTGTACCCCAAGACCCCCGAGTATATCACCCCGGCCGATCCGGGCGACGAGGGCCTCGTGGCCTACTACGCCTTCGAGGGCAACGCCAATGACCACTCGGGCAACGGCAACCACGGCACGCTCAATGGCGACGTGCAGTTTGCCGCCGGGCATGACGGCAGCGCCTTGGACTGCGACGGTGTGGACGATTATGTCTCCACCGGCAAGTCCGCCTCCGATCTCGGTATTGGTGGAAACAGCCCGAGGACGGTCGGGTCCTGGGTCTTCACCCGCAGCTTCAACAATGGCGGTATCTACGACGTTGGCAATCGGGTAACAGCTCAGGATTTCAGCCTTAGAACGCTGGATACTGAGAACAGTTGGCGGGTTCAGTACTGGGGTGGTGATTCTGACTTCAGTTACAACACTGCCAACGAATGGGTCCAGTTCACTCACGTTCACGACGGCGCTTACACGAAGATCTACGCCAATGGCGTCCTCATCGTGGACTGGGAAAAGACGATCGATACGACGGACGACAATCCGTTCCAGATCGGTCTCTA
>Ga0208279_1001240_pt1 | contig 14556 bp, 10 predicted proteins | sample AntAceMetag02UKM_FD_184766 | JGI IMG/M metagenome (GOLD analysis project Ga0208279, IMG submission 184766) | Saline lake microbial communities from Ace Lake, Antarctica - Antarctic Ace Lake Metagenome 02UKM (SPAdes) (version 2) | ecosystem: Environmental > Aquatic > Non-marine Saline and... | reverse complement strand
GAAAGGGCTTAATATGGCGAGGGGAGAGGTCAGCCTCGAGGCGCTGATGGATTTTGAGGTTGAGGCCTGCCTTGCCTGTGTGTTTACAAAGGAAAGACAGGATTCTCTAAATGAATTTGAGGAGAGGAAGAGGCAAGATTAAACATACACAAGTTCATGGGTTGAGGGTTCAGGGTTGAACGAATGTTGAGCCCTTATAAATAATAGGCCTTTTGAGGAAAATAATAATTGACTTTTGAATGTTAATTTTTTATGTTTTGGTCGTTTATACTCTTTTATAACCTAAAACCCGAAAGGAGAATATAGTATGAAAAAACTTTTTATTTTTCTATGTGCAGGAGTGCTCATTTTTTCTTTAACGTCACCCATTATTGCTGGAGGTATAGATAACAAACAAAATCTAAGCGCAGAATATGTAAGGACACTAAATAGAAGTGCGACAACAGATTCAGCAGATGCCGTGGCTTATAACCCAGCCGGGGTAGTGAAAATGGAGGATGGATTTTTTTTGAATCTATCCGGTCAGTATGCTCTTAAGGAGTACTCTAATACAATCGGAGGTGTAGAGTATCAGTCTGATACGCCTTCTATAGTGCCTAGTCTTTTTGGTCTTTATAAAAAGGACAGATGGGCTGGCTTTGCAGCCTTTACCATACCATGTGGTGGTGGGAAGGTAAGATTCAAGAACGGCAATGCAACCACCTTTGCACTGGGCCAGGGGTTTATTGGGGGGGCCAACGCACAACTGGCCTTAGGTGGATATCCTCCATTATACGATAATATTCTCAGTCAGAGTCTTGAGGCTGAAAGCATTTACTACGGATTAACCCTGGGGGGTGCTTACGCCATAAATGATATGATATCAGTATCATTAGGGTTGCGATATATAGACGCGCAAAAAGAGGCAGCAGGCTCGGTTGCAATAGGTGCCTCTTCTGGACAAGTGCCTGATCAGTTCGCAGAAATTGACTACGAAGAGACAGCGGATGGATTAGGCGGCATTATAGGTATAAATATTTCCCCTGCAAAAGACCTTAACATAGGATTCAGGTATGAGACGAGAACGAGCCTTGATTTTGAAACCGACGTAAACAGGGATGATTTAGGCTATTTTATTGATGGTTCAAAAGCACGGAGAGATCTTCCTGCCCTGCTTAGTCTCGGCGCTGCCTATAATATTGTACCGAACCTCAAGCTTGAGGCAAGCTACGTATACTATTTCAATGAGGATGCGGACTGGAATGGTGATGAGGATAATGTCGATAATGGATATGATATTGGCCTTGCCCTTGAATACGGATTTACCCCAACATTCAAGGGCAGTATTGGATATTTATATACAGACACTGGAATCGAGGCTGATTACATGTTACCTGAGTGCCCGGAGTTAGATGCAGATACAGTTGCCGCTGGTTTTGCCTATACTGTTCATCCTGGCTTGGATTTGAATCTTGGTGTGCTAAAAACTTTTTACAAGGATGAAACAACAACTACCGGCATCAAGCTGGAGAAAGATGTGACAATCATATCATTCGGCATTCAGTACAAGTTTATGTAACGTATCACCGTTCGCAATTCCTTTTTTCTCTTTCCAGAGAATTTTTCAATAATGGAGTTTACCATGCGAGCAAGAAAGACTTGAGAATAGATACCTTGTGAGATTTTTGAGTAAAACCAATTAATCAAACCACATAACAAGGCCGGACCCTTTTTTTATATTAATTATCTTTGCCTTCTGTGCAGCCAGATAAAGGGTCTGGCCATACTCCTCCATTCCAACCAGGCAAAAATCTGTATCCCTTGTCCCCCAAGTCGGTGAAAGATTTGTTCCTTCAAGTCTGTATCCAATCAGGCTGTATTTATCGTATACCTTGAAATCAGCCATATGTTCCACAATAGGTATATTTCTGACTACAAGGATTTCCTCTTTCCCATCGCGATCAACATCAGTTATTAGTGGTCTGCTGTTGAAGGGTACCCTTGGTGGAAGATCCCCTGGCGTTGCATTGCCTATTCTTATGGCATTATTTGTCCCCCCTAACCGTTTAGTGCCCTTCCATTTGACATCTCCCTCACTGTCCCATACATTGAGCCTGGAATCCTCTCCCAGACCTATCCATTCATTATTCCCGTCTTTGTCAAGGTCAAATAAGGCAACAGTATAAAACTGTGCTCCTTTTAGTCTTGGCGCCTTATCAGTTTGAACAAGTTTTCCCTGCTGGTCATAATCCATGAAAAATAGAGGGCCCTTGAAAAATTCATCAGGTTTAGATGCCTGAAATAATAGAACTGTTTTATTTTTGGAAGGGTCTTTTATTGCCTGCACATGTCCTGTCAGGCGATTCAGTTTTTTAAATGAGCCGGACCACTCTAGCACGGTTGTTCTGGCTCTTATGCCATATCGGCTTATCAGATAAATTTCCGGTAGGCCGTTTTTGTCTGCATCACCGACACTAGCTTTAATGAAGTCCTCTCCTATACCTGCCTTAAGGCTGTCAATATTAACGAAAGCGCCGCTATTTTTTGTATAAATAAAGAGTTTTTTTCGTCCAAGCATTACCAACTCAGCGCCGTCTTTTCCGTCCAGATTACCAACGGCGAATGCCATGATTGAAAAATCAACGGAAATTTTACCTGTTGGTTTAAAGCCCCTTGCTTCCCTGGTTTCCTGAAAAAAAAGCCCCTTTTCAATATCTGCAGAACTCTTTTTTTCTTTCTCTATTTCTGAGAAAATTCCCATAGGAGAGGTTTTGGAGTCATCTTTAATTGGAGGAGGTGCAGCAATTTTAGGGACAGCTATCTCTTTGCCTTCTATCACTGCCCTTATTTGATATGCAATATCGGATAATTTTGGAATAAATTGATCTTCCTTTAATACATGAGATATTTTTTTCAGGGACGGACCCTTTGGTCTAAGCGTAAGAACTGAAAGGTCTAAGCTGTAACTTTTAGCAAGAGTGGTAATACTGCCAAAGATGGAATAGTCTACATTAAGTTTTCGAGAAAGTTCCTCAGCCCTTTTATCTTTTATAATGCCTTTTTTTTCATCTCCAATTAAAAGTGATTCAAAATCTTTATACCTGAGTATTTCAATGTCGCCTCCGGACAGGCGTGAGCTGAGCATGATGCTAACTCCATGGCGAAGAAAGTCTGAAGGTTTATCTGAATAGACGGCAAAAGGGAAAACGGCAAGTGTCTTAGCGTAAGCTGAGCAAGGTAACAATGTAGAAATAATTAGAAATAACGCGATGGATATTTTGCCGGATATATAGAACTTTTTGGTAGTATTAAAAAAAATATTTTTTATCATGATTTATGTATTCCATTTTGTGCAGCCACAAAGTCACGAAGACACTAAGACTTTAAAATGATTCATTATTTCTTATGTGCAGTGAAAGGTAATATCTGTAATTTTTTTGGGAATTATCCTTCCTTTGTGACTTAGTGGCAAGATACCTGAGTAATTACAAGTATTATATCATTTCAACAATGTAATTATAGTTACGATTACCCCCGTCTGTACCAGCAAAAGACCAGTAACCCACTTGATGATCCCAGATTTTACATCTGCAATTTCCTTTTCCAGCTTAAGCTCAACCTCCTTGATTTCCTTTCGGACTACCTCTATCTCCTTCTCTAAGGTAAGCCTTACCTCTTCAATGTCCTTCTTGAGTGTAAGCTCAACCTCTTTTATTTCTCTTTTCAGTGTAAGCCTCACCTCTTCAATCTTTTTCTCCAGGGTAAGCTTTACCTCTTCAATGTCCTTTTTCAACGTAAGCTTGACTTCTTCTATATCCCTTTTAAGAGAAAGTTTGGTTATCTTGAGGTCCCCTTTTGTAGAGAGCTCTGAAATGGGAATTATCTTTTTTTCCAGGTCATCCACTACCTCAAACAAAACCTTTGCCTTTATCTCATCGTCCTTAAATGCCTCATAAATTTTTATGGCTAAGCTCATGGTAAGACCCTTTGTTTACCTCTTGTTTACCTCGTATTAAATCGACCGCAGATTCTCGCTGATTTAAAAAGATAATATGGTTGATGTTTAGTGACTACTCACGTAGTCAGGCTGAAGCTGTTTAGACTGAAGGGGTCAAAAAAGCACGATTGACGCACTTTGGTGCAAAAAGAGCAGATTCTCGCACTAAACATGGCTTCAAAACGAGCCGTATTCCCTTTTTCCTAATCCCGCCTTTAGCGGGACCTTCAGTCTAACTACCTGAGTAGTTACGATATTTATTTCTTAATAATCTGTGTTTATCTACGGCCTGAAAAATATAATTTCCTATGCTATTAATGTAATCAGACCGCTACACTTTCAAAAGCAACACGCAATTTTTCCGGCTCGGCAATGGCAAAATTCAATCTTTCAAATCCAATAACACTGCCGGATTTATCTTTCATCAGGATTACTTCATCGCCTGTTTCTTCGCAAATATACTCATTTTGCGGATCGCTAAACCAAACCGTAAGCGTGTTTCCTTCTCGGTCGTAGTATACTTTTACCTCGGCCATTTTTTTACTCCTTCTTTGATGGCATTTGTAGGATAGGTTGTAATAAGGAACCCTTCACCATTAAGTCGCTTTACAACCGCGCATAACCATCTTGTGACATCTTCAGATTTGTAAAATAAAAATACTGTGGGGTCTCTACGACTAACCCTAATCTCGTCTGGATTTTCAAGAGTATCTTTTACATCTAACTCACGCCCCGCCATGACTGGATGTTTGACGCTAACAATCAATTCCCAGTGAGTACGAGTTACACGAACCCGCAATTTAATCGGTGTTTGGATTTCAAAGAGTAAATCTCGTTTTATTGAATTATTATCGATAATCAAATTACTCTATTTTATTATTTGTATCAATAAATACCAGTTGGTTGTAAACCTTTTAGTTAAGAGCATTAAGATGACATATCACATTACTAAAAATTCTTGTATTTATTCAGCCACTAAGGCACGAAGACACAAATAAAAGACTGATATCAATAAAACAATACATAGGTGGCCAGGTTTTCTCAATAATATCAATACGCAAAATATCAAGCAGGCTCATCAATGTAATAATTTCATAATCTTTATGGCTGAACTGTTACAAGGAAATAAATATCTATTCACCTAAAATGCATTACCTTTCCTTTTTCCACTTCAGCCCTTTATCCATAAAAATAATAACAAATCCAATAAACACAATAATTCCGAACCCTAAAAAAGCTAAAGTTAAGATATTCATCTCTGCACCTCCATGCCATAGATAAAATACCCTAAAACCCAAGAGGATAACCCTATTCATAAGCCCCGAAATAATGCTTTCAGCGCCTACAGCACCTGGCCTTGCAAGAGGACTAATAACAAGGATGGCAAAGATAACCTTTCCCATGTCCAAAATACCTTTGCCAAATTATCCTTCTGTTTATTTGTTCTGATAACCCTCATATTTATTAATATAATAAAAAGCTCCTCAATTATCAAGCGATATTTGTATAACGGTTAATTAAGTCCATGGTAATGGCTCATATATTTTTGTAAAAAAAAGATTCGATCAAATCTTGCATCAGCAATTTACAAACTCATATTCAGTTATTTTTTGACAGGATTAACAGGATTAACATGATAGTTTTCTTTGCCTGTGTGTCGCACCTGTCTGCGTACATCGCACAGGCAGGAACAGACAGGCATCGAGTTAATCTTTTAGCTTAGGTCTGGATCTTTCTCAAAATGAGTGAGTAAGTTATCCCCCTCCCCCTGTGGGATGGGGAAGAGGGCATAAGCGCTAACTTATTCGAAGCGTCATTACGGCATCCTTTCCGTCATTCCGGCGAAAGCCGGAATCCAGTCAAACAATCGTATTGTACAAATCCTGCCAATTCGGATTACTGCTTTCAATCAATTTCAGTTTCCATTTTCTCTTCCATTCTTTCAATCACTTCTCTCGCTCAATAGTGGATTCCATACACTCGTGTACTTTATACCAAACCAGTGAATGAAACATCGTAGCGTTTGGTAAGACCTTCCATCATGTTGTTTTTGTGCTCCCATATCCCCTTGACAAGGTATGAGGTCACTCCCACATAGAGGGTACCATTTCGTTTGCTTGCCAAAATATAAACCGCCTGCTGTTTGTTCACTGATACTCCTCTGAACCGGGGTTCGTAGCAGGCTCTGGATTCCGGCTTTCGCCGGAATGACGAATGAGAAATCCTGCTCTCTTAAGTTAGCGTTATGGGGGCAAGTGGGGAAATAGAGAAATTCCCATCAATTGATTGGAGCTTACCCCAATTAAAATGGGAAGGAACCGTTTTAATTGACTGGATTTATCCGTCAGGCTTATGGCGAATAAGTATCACGTCTATCCATGCCTGCCCAGCGGAACGTGGGGTTATCCTGTCAAATATTTCTTTTTTGCAAAAGAAACTTTTTTCAGTTTGTAAATTTCTGTGCCTACAATTCAACGATAAGGTTACAAGTAAAAAGGCAGGGTTATCTTTTTTACCCTGCCTTTCATTCCCGATAATTATATATGCCTTACTTATTGAATTTATATCTAAATTCTACATGATTAAAAATCAATAAGCTTCAATGCCTTCCTAAGTATTACTAAGGCGTCACCCACGGTAATCTGACCATCCGGGTCTGGCTTACCATTGATATCCAGAGGAGCAACATCACCGTGTTGCATATCTTCCTGTGTGGGTGTCTCCAATAGAAGGGCAAAACGCAAGGCCACCAGGGCATCACCAACATTCACCTGCCCATCTCTGTTACCGAGAGGCGCTACGTCACCGTCTGAAATCACTGCACTTGGATCAGTCTCTCCCGCATCTACCATGCCGTTATGGTTTGTATCCTCCTCACCATCATTCAAGCCGTTTCCGTTTGTGTCGGAATTTAGAGGGTCGGTTGTGGTTGTGGGGTCAAGGTCCGGTTGGAATACGCCGGTGTCAGTGTCTGTTCCAATATCGCCTGAGGTGTAACCAAGCTCAGTGCCATCCTGGATGCCATCGCCATCGGAGTCAATATCACAGGGATCGGTCTCGCCTGGATCTAATTGGCCATTGTGGTTTGCATCCTCATCCCCGTCGAGGATACCATCATTGTCGGTGTCTGCATTATTGACATCGGTGCAGGCAGTGTTTTCAAGGGAGTCAGGCAGGCCGTCTTTATCGGAATCAGCTCCAACCGAAAAACTAACAAGCTCGGAACGGGAAGATCCAGCCGGCCCACAACCTGTAACACCATTCCGTGCTATGATATTCACGTAATAACTCTGGCCCATTTGAAGAGTTACATCATCAGGTATTGAAAGGCTGTAACTCGTGCCGCCATCATCTGCCAAGAAGCCCTGCCAAATCTTCGTTGCTGTCTCGGTGTCAGGGCCATTGTAAAACGTTACTTCATACAATTCTGCATTATCAACACTGCCCCAGCTCACTTCTACGGGCACGGCAACTACATCAGAGTCTCCCGGCGCAGTAATCACAGGTGTTGCAGAGAACACAAAAACATCGACCTGTTTGGACACCGTGTTATCGGCTGTATCCTGTAAACTAAAGGTGATCGTCCGGGTTCCTTCCTCAATGGTTTCACTTTGCTCATCGGCTGTCTGGTATTCATATGTCCAATTATCGGAGGAATTTCCCATGGCCCATGTTGACATTGAGTCAGTAAATGAGACATCTATTATTTCGCCAGGCCAGTACCAGTCATAATCGTGGTCGCATAGCGTGAAATCAAAGTCAACCCCATCCGGATTCCTGGCCACATCCTTTCTTCTTACGCGGTCCAAGTTAGGGGAAGAATTTCCCTCGCTTGCAACAGTGGTAAAGGAGAATTCATAGGGTGTTTCAAGAGGGTTGCCGGCCCTGTCTGTAACGCCTGTGCCAATGGTCACGGTATAGGTACTGTTATTGTCCAAAGCAAGAAACTTGCGGGAGGTGCCTCGACGTATCCAGATTCCATAGTCTTGCATTAAATAGTGGGCGTAAAAGTCAATCGGATTGCCAAGAGAATCCTTCATAGTAACCGTATTCTCGTTTACTGTTTCAGGATCAAGTTCCTCGCTAAAATAGATATTAATCATAGGGTACCAGACATCAACATCTTTTTCTCCATTTGAGGGTATACTCGTGATGACCACCGGGGCTGTATTGTCTGCATCCCCGGTTGTAAAACGCCAGTTATAGACTGACGACAAGGAATTACCCGCAGCATCCATGATGTCTGTAAGAAACTCAACCTTATATTCTGTATTGGGGTCTAGGGGTGCATCCGGGATGATTTCGAGACACCTCAAATGGCTGGAAAGACTGAAGGAAACAAGACTCCCGCTTGCTGCCTTTACAAATGTAATATTCGAAGCAACAAGGGTTCCAATATCCATGGCCTCACTAAAGCAAGCAGTAATATGTGTCAGCGGAGACCGCAGGTTATAACCTGAAGTTGAAACGTCAACTGCTCCATCGTAGGGCCATGCCAGGTCCACTCTCGGTGAGACAGTGTCTGCCAGATTGGCTTGGGTTACAAAGTCCCATATATTCTCCTTTTGTGTCCAGCGCATGCGCTCCCCGGACTTATCCCAGCCCAAGATTTCCACCGCATAAACCATACCAGACTTAAGGTCACTGGTAGGGGTGAAGGTAAGGATGTCTTCACTTACATTCCAGCTAAAGGCGCCGCCATTGACTCCCTCGGAAGCGTCATGAACCGCATTGTCATTGTCATCATATAATGTGAACTCTGCCTCGGTTCTCTGCATGTCCATGGGTTCGCTAAACTGCACAGTGATACTGGAGTTAGTGGAAACATTTACGCTGTCATCCGAAGGGTCTCTGGAGATGATCACCGGATATACTGCGTCAACCTCCTCGATTACCTGCCTCTGTTCAAGTTCAATCCTGTAAGGTAATTCTTTATTTGCTATATCCCAATATATGCTTTCAGGGGAAGAAATGGTGAACTTCCCAACGTCGGGATCATCTACAGTAATCGCATTGCTGGTAATCGTAATTGCATTATCATCGACTGGGCTGTAAGAATAGTATAGTTTCCAACGTATCCTTGGGATGTACTTAACCGCATGACCGTCACTGTTTTTCGGGGATATGGTAAGGGTCTTGGTAAATGTATATTTCTCTTCAGGGATGGGATTATCTTCTCTAATTTGCCAGTAGCTACTCCCTCCAGTTCCGCCTTTAACATCGGCATTGACTATTTCCTTATCGTCCAGGTAGATGCGGGCTTGAATTCGTCTTATATTTTGATCATGGACAGTGACCTCAAGCGTTACAACCTGATCGCCTTCCTGGGAGAAAGTGTCCACATCAACGGTTCGCCTCAGGTCTGCCGGCACCTGAATGTTGGTTGTTTTTGATTCTGAGCCCACCATACCAAAGTACGATTGTTGGGTGGTGTAATCCGGCAGGTTTGTCCATCCATAAATCGGATTAGCCGTATTGGGATTCGTTGAACTTGTTGGCAAGATGCCCAAGCTGGTCCCAGCCATTTGGATGTGTACATTTTCAACAGCCTCTTTAGCCTCCCATGTAATATCAGGCGATTTAAGCACAGCCTGGGAGTTATTATATCGCTCCACCCAAAACTCTTTTCTGACATGGGCCGTTTGTTGGGACTGTTCAAAATCATCTTCATAGGTGTATACCTTTGCGAATTTTTGAACCCACAGATGCAATAAATCAATCGGAGGTCCGTCATCCAGGAAGATATCCTGTAAGGTCTCTGTGCTATCCGCTTGCACAACAATATCCTGGGCCTCGTGCCAGGATAGGCTGTCCATATAATATTTTGTCTCATAGCCTGATTCCCGGTTGTTGTTGGCAAGTACCTTGTATGTTCTAGGCAGGAGCCCGGATATGGTAAAGCTACCGTCAGACTGGGAAACGTCCGTGCCATGACCACCCCAGCGTGAATCTTCCGGCATAGCTTGCATTCTTATCTGTGTGTCTGTTATAACGGCACCATTTTTGTCATAAACATGGCCGGATATAGAGCCGGCAGGATCCAACTGAAAGTCAATACTGCTGACCGTGCTGTCGGAAGTAACCGTTATCGGTGTGGCCAGGTTGCAATCCCTATCTTCGGTGTTGTCCCACCACTCGTTAACATAGTTTTGTTGCCTACATTCAGCACAGGCACGGACATAAACATCACCTGGGAGGAGACCGGAAACAGTGTAATCTCCATTTGCATCGGTATCAGCGCCTCCTGCCCATGTATCCCAGCATGGCCCAAGAAATACTTCAACCCATAACCCTTTAATGGGATTTCCACCGCTTGTGGTTACCCGTCCAGAGATCGTCCCACCACTATCCAACTGAAAATCCTTGCCGGTGATTGACTCGCCGGAGGCAACAGTTACAGACTGGGCGCCACTGCAGTCAATCATGCTTGCAGGTGAGGCCCACCATTCATTGGTATAATTGGTTTCATTATTCCAGGTTTGCAGATAGTATGTCCCAGCGGGAACCCCGGTGATTGTATAGGTCCCATCATCGGAGTCAGTGGAGGTGCCTTCAACATACTGGTAGTTACTACAGGGATCACCAGAAACCACATCTAAATAAATCTGGACACCCGTAATGGGTGTAACTCCATCACTCTGATAGACCGTGCCGGAGATAGAGCCACCCGTATCCAGTTGAAAGTCCTTTCCGGTGACAGACTCACCGGAAGCAACAGTTATAGTCTGTGCACCGCTGCAGTCAATCATGCTTGCAGGTGATGCCCACCATTCAGTTACATAACTCGTTTCATTATGCCAGGTCCTCATATACACTGTTCCAGGGGGCACAACAATCGCATATGTCCCATCAGAGGAGTCAGTGGAGGTGCCTTCAACAGGCTGATAGTTGGCACAGGGATCACCGGAATATACATCTACATTAATCTGGACACCCGTAATGGGTGTAACTCCATCACTCTGATAGACCGTGCCGGAGATTGCCCCACCCGTATCCAACTGAAAGTCCTTGCCTGTGATAGACTCCCCGGAAGCAACAGTTATAGTCTGTGCTCCACTGCACTCAATCATGCTTGCAGGTGATGCCCACCATTCATTTACGTAATTAGTTTCATTATGCCAGGTCTGTAAATAATACGTTCCCGGAGGCAAAACAATGGCATAAGTTCCATCAGAGGAGTCAGTGGAAGTGCCTTCAACATGCTGGTTGTTGCCACATGGGTCACCAGAGAGCACGTTTACATTAACTTGTACACCTGTAATTGGTGTCACGCCGTCACTTTCATAAACCGTGCCGGAGATAAAGCCGGATGCAGCATAGGAAATACTAAGAGAAAGTAAAATAAACAGTGAAATGCTTAGAAACGCAAATAATATTTTTTTCATAATACCCTCCTTTTTTAATTGTCATGTAGTTATTGCATATTGAAAGGTGCTGCCAAGGTGATTTTTTATTTCAGAAATACAGGCTATAGCACCTTTAATATTTCCAGCCAATTATGGACCAAATACCATTCTCATTTATTAAGCTAAAGGTAGTTGTTGTTTGATGGCTACGGAATGACATATTAACCGTCACATCTGCTTTGCTTCCAGAGGCCTTTATCGTTGGTGTCCCTAAATTTATTTTGGGGTGAGCCTTCATTCTTTCTGGAAGGATTTTAGAATATTTTTCCTTTGTGGCGATTTTACGATCTTTTCCATACATCATTTGGGCTTTGTCGTTTAATAGCGCCAAAACACCATTTGTATCGTGACTATTCCAAGTGGACTCCCATTTTAAGAGTAGTGCTTTAATTGCAACTTCATTGGTGTCTTTGGGTTTATAGTTTTGAAGAGTCGTTACGCACCCTGCCAAGATAAGTAAAACAATAGATAATAAAGAAATTAATATTGTTCTTTTCTTCATGGTAGCATCCTCCTATTTTTAGTTTATTTGTATGTATTTATTCCCCACATAAAACAAAAAAATTTGATATTACATGCCAGAAAAACGCATCAATCCAAAGTCCCTAAATCTTATCCCCACCGCTTGTGGTTACCCGTCCGGAGGTAGCACCTTTGTAAACCGGAACTGAAACCGTGCCTGCATAGACATCGTCTAATTGCACCTTCATGTGACCCGATTCCCCTGGGTCGGTATACACTCTGGCTGCGAATTCACGGTATTGTCCATTTGATGGTTCATACATAGGGGCGTTTACCTTATGTAAATATGTTTCATCATTGCATTTAAAGGTAAATGTTGAATCTGATAGTCCAATAGAAAGGGTATACTCAGTATTAAAGGCTATTGGAATAGAAAACTTATGGTGAAAAATGGATGTGCCCGGACCCAGAGAATCAGGACCATCAGTTCTCCATAAAGAACATTTTGCCTTGAGGTTGCTGCTATCATCAAGGTAGATTTTATTTTCTACCCAAATATCACCTTCATACCCATTATATGGCAATCCGCTGCTATCTCCTCTGTTAGCATTATAGTAGTAGCCCGCTATTCTGGCTTTGGCACGAGCCCCGGAAGATAGTTGACTGTCGTTCTTAATGAGAAATCTGGCCTGAAGATAGGAGGCAGCTTGATCATTCGGTCTGATTTTTGCCGTTTTTCTGTAGCCATCCGGCTGCACGCTCAAGCGGAGTTTTCCGTTTGCTATCTCCCTGGCAAATTCCAAATGTTGCCATTTTGTAGGATCAATGTAGGCAGAGAAAAAATTATCATAAATTGTTGCCTCGTTGTTGATGTATACATCATCAAACAAGGCGGAGGCATACCCGATACCTGAGCCGCCATCAGCATTTATCCCTGCAATAAGGCCCTTGAATTCCGTGACTTCTGCACGTTGTCTCGCCGGTCCGCTAAAGTTGTTACTCTGTCCATCAACCGTAAAAATAAAGCCGTTGCTTCCATTATAGGAAATTTTAACATTATAGGCGGTACCGTAGGTGAGTGTCCCGGGAGCAATCAACGTGCCGGTACCTTTATCTTCCAAATTCTTCAAATCACCGTTTAATGATTCTTGAATCTCCCAGTACGCCTCCAGGCCACTGCCCCGATTTCCAATGTAGGCAGCGGCCCACACATCGCCTGTTGCACCTCCTGAGCCCTTTGTGTTGTAAAAAAATCCACCAATTCTCGCAAATGACTCAGGATTGGTTCCAGTGTCCAGGGCGGTTGCAACCATTGTAAGCCTGCATTCTATAGAAGTAATTGATTGCGGGTTTTGAAAAGCCGTATTATTTATTCCTCCGGTTCCAGCGGTATTACCAATTTTGGAAATGAGTTTGCCTGCTGATACCTCTCTAACAAATTCACGGTCTTTCCATTTCTGAGCGTCGATATATGTTTCTGAAAAATCATCATACAGGTTTATTTCAGCAAATGTCGCAGTCCAGGATATAAAGATAGATGAAAAAATAATTAATATGGAAACAAAAAGATTTCGTTTCACAATAACCTCCTTCTTTTGCTAAAGATATTATTTTTAGTTGTATCTATGAGGAAATATAAAATGTGTAATATGAAGATATACTGTAACTATCCAGGTTTTTAGGTTGAAGGCTGAAGGCTGAAGTATTTCAGCCAACTCGTAATGATTGAATCAAACCATTCAAGACCTTCTCGGTTTCGATTATTGTTGGTTCAATCAGAGATAAATCATCGTTGAGCAAGAAGCCCAAACGTTTAGATAAACTTATTTGATAATGAAGTTCTCTCAATGATCCGAAAACTATATAAAGAAAACGAAGGTAATCGGCCTGGCTATCGCGTGCGCAACCCTCAACAATGTTAGAAGGAACAGAAATTGCTGCCCGCCGCATTTGAGAAGTCAAACGTACAGCTCTTCTCTCGGAAACCTCGCAGTTACCCTATAGACCAATAATGCTACTTCATCAGCCAACTCAAATGCACGAAGTTTCGTGTGATCACGCATAATTTCTTCCTATCAGCCTTCTACCTTCAGTCTATCGACCTGAGTAGTAACGTTATACTTATAATTCATTACCAATTTTGTTCAGGTCAATCAAGTGTTTTCTCAAAAAGAATAGCCCATGGTGTCAGTTTTTTAATCTTGGATTCTATCTCGCATTATGCTATATTTTAAGTATTCACAGGTTCCGGGTTCACCGTTCAGGGTTATTTTACTGCCTACGCCGTTATGTCGCGGCAGGTAGGCGCAGACATGTCTTTCGTTAACTTTCAGCAATGCTTTGCATATTAAAGCCTGACCTTATCCTGGATTTGTCTATACAAATCGAAGCCATGAGCAAATCGGGCTTTCTTTGCTAAGCCATAACTGTTCAAAGTTTCCAAAATTGATGGGAGATTGTATTGTTAATTAACATCAACCCTGAACCCTGAACTTTGAACCGTGAACGGTTACGCTATATGGATCATCTCCCATTTAGTTGAAGAAAAGGCAAAGTATTTATAGTGCAATCACATAGAATGGACATCCGGTATCTCCCACGGTATAAGTTTGTCTCCAAAAATAAACTTTACCAAAAGGAGACCTGCGATGTCCGTAGTCAGTATAGCACCTTATTTTCCCTTTCGTCGAATTAAAATTATCCAACAACACA
>Ga0208279_1001239_pt1 | contig 14567 bp, 20 predicted proteins | sample AntAceMetag02UKM_FD_184766 | JGI IMG/M metagenome (GOLD analysis project Ga0208279, IMG submission 184766) | Saline lake microbial communities from Ace Lake, Antarctica - Antarctic Ace Lake Metagenome 02UKM (SPAdes) (version 2) | ecosystem: Environmental > Aquatic > Non-marine Saline and... | reverse complement strand
GAGTAGTAAAAAAAGTCTTTGAAAATTGTTTTTTGATTTTAAGATAGATTGAAGCCAATCGTATTCGTCTTTGACCATTTTAAAATCTTCGGTTTTAATAAGTATTGCGCCATTGCCAATAAGTTTAGAAACTATTTCTGAATTTTTACTTCCTGATTTGATGCCTTCATTAATGATTTTTATGGCTGGTTCACCATCAACGAACATGCCATCCTGATATATTTTTACGTCTTTATTCTTTATGTCAAGGGTTTCAAAATAGGATTCAATTATTTTCCAGTATCCATTTACTGTTTCTGAATGCTTTTGCCATTTATTCTCTCCAAGCCTGAATATACTTTTTAGTATAAGTTCTTTCCTCAGCGATCCCATGTCAGCACTTGAATGAATGATAGGTACATATATCAAAGTCCTCATAGTGATATGTTTTTTTTTGTTTTTTACATCAAATCACCCAAAAGGCCGAAATTGGTATTTAAATCCCGATAGACAAGGTTAAAATGTTTTTTCAGCTCTTCCATTTTTATTTCCAGCTTTATCAGGGTTTCACCCAACCTTTCAATTTCCTCCTTGGTTAACAATCCTCCGTCGACTCTTTGCATGGATTGCTTTTCAACCAGTTTGCGGATAAGTTCTACCAAGGTCAGTACTGGATTTCCCATTTACCAGTTATTCCATAGTTTCAACCGAACACAACATCAGATTGACACCTAAGTAAACTAAGTCGATATCGACCACTGAAATTACGATGTCGCCAGTAAGAATAACTCCTTTAGTCAGTACCCTGTCGAGTAACTCAAGGATGGTGATATCTTTGACCTGTCGATTATATTATCGTGCATTACTATTTTTCTTTGATGGAAATAAAACAAAACGGAGGCCAGGGACCAGTTGATTCAATAAAAAAACCGGAATTTCCATCCTTCTTTTTCAGTACGTCAACAGTATTTTTAAATTCAGCTAATTTATTTTTGCTTATAAGAAAGGAAGCATTAAGGATCATTGAATCTTCTCTTCCCGCAATATCTTTTGGAAGCAGATTACTAAGGAAGGTTGCTTCGCTCAGAATTTTAAATTCATCGTAATATTCCTGCCCGTATTTTTTACAAAGCCTGTTCATTTCATTTTCAATCAGTTCTGTTTTTTTCTTTTTTAAAAGAAATGCCTTCCCTGGCGAACTTGCCATAATCTGTTTTTCCAGAGAAGCTGCTTCTTCGCTCAATTCGTCAATTTGTTCGCACAATACTTTTCGGTCGCAGTAAATTTTTACCAACCACTCTTCCTTTCCCGCAAGATTATCGAAATTTTCAATTAAAGAATCAGAATAATCAGTAATGAATTTTTTCAGGCTAGCTTCACTATTGTAAATTGTTCCAAATTTAAATGGGATTACAGTACCAGATTCCATAATCATTCTGATCACCACAATGTGTTCCCGTGCATTTAATTCAACCCACTGAATGTCTGATAAATTCTTTTTGAAGTTTTCTTCAGAAAATTCACTTTTTGAAACAAACTTAACAATCACATAAAACTTTTCAATCTTAAGAGATTTCACAACATTGGGTTCCATGTCAAGAGTGAGTCCGGGAGCATTATTTGATATGCAATAGACATATATTAGATCGTTTTTCATGACACCAATTTTTATTATTATTTTTTATTAATCTGAGCTATCCACACCCTCAAAAGAATTAAGTCGTTCGAAGGAAGTTATTTCAAGATTTTCATCCATCTTGACCAAATAGAACAGCCGTATTTTTTTAGGTGGCAGATTCATCGATTTTAAAAATGAATCATCTTCATATAGCTCTGCCACAGAATTCCAACTTTCCTGTTCTTTTTCAATTTTTATGACTGTTACATCATAGCATTTAATATTCTCTTTTAAGAATTTAATCGCTGTTTTTTTTACATCAATAATATTACTCATCATTCTTCCTCCAAATATTTAATTAATTATTTTATTATTATTTTTTCGTTTGCACTTGTGTTTCCTTTTTCGGTTCATCCAATAGTTTCATATTATGCCCACAAATAGGGCAAAATTTATAATCAAACATAAACCGCCAGCTTTCACCACAATCAGGACAGGTAATATTTAGCGGGCAACCACATTCCATGCAAAAATTCTCGTTTCCTCCTGTTGTTTTTCCACATTTTGGACATTTAAATACACTACCATTTTCATCAGTCATAATAATTGTTTTTAATTGATTATTGATTATTTTCTTTACTAAGTCTTATATTTTCGATCAATCCAAGCAATTCTTCCTCTTGCCTGTCATATTCCTCCACACTGATTTCGTCCATTTCAAACTTCAATTGCAGTGCCATAAGCCGTTCTTTTATCCGACCTTCATCGGATATCTCCCGTTCCATTAATTCATTTATCTTTTCAGCGATAAAGACTAGCCCTTTGATTATCATATCAACTTCCTTCCGTATTTATAACAAGGTTTACAAAGTTATAAGGCGGAAGTGTACCTACGTATTTAAATGTGAGCAAGCTTCCGTATTGTTCATTCAGCGCATTGATGGCCTTATCGAATTCGGCTTCAGTTTCATTTTTTATGAGAAAAGCAGCATTCAGGATCATCCGTTCGCCATATTTGTCATTAATTTTCACTTCCTCAACCATCGGTGTCAGCGCATTTACAATGAGGTCGTCAAAATACTGGTTTTCTTTCAGAAGCGCCTCTTCAACCATTTCGCCGATTTTCATCAGCTGAAAATGTGCTTTGACAGGATCGAGTTTAGCCAGCTTGTCTTTCAATGCACGGATATTATCGTATTTTTCAAGAATGTGTTCATAAATAGGCTTTTCTATGGCCAGAACTTTAAGCCCCAGTTCTTTTTTTCCATCCATCTTTTCCAGCAAATTCGAAAACTTATCATATTCTTTTTCAATAATTCTTACAATTTTTGACTCATCATACGAACCAGAAATCGTAGAAAATCGAATGGGAAGGATAGTAAACTGCTTCATTACTTCTTCCAAAACCAAGGCATGGGCAGTCACATTTACCCGTCGGGCCTCATATCTCATCACCGCCGATTGACTGACAACCACGCACAAATCTTTGTAGTTGACTGTGTAAACCCTGTCGGCACGAGTACCGATTCCGATAGGGCCAAATTCAATGGCGCCGCTATGCCTGATAATACAATATAAGTAGATGCCTTCTTTATCTTTTTCTGTTTCTGCCATTATTTAAATCTTAAAATCGTAACATGTAATTTGTAATTTGCCCTAGGTTTCCCATTTTTCAGGAAAAATTTTCAGGTCGATAAAATTGAAGATAGGCAAGGGGGCAGTATAAACAAAATCACTTCGATCCTGAAATTTTTCGCCAAGGTCGGCCATGATGTTATCAAACTCGACCTCCCTGCCACTGTTTACCAAAAAAGCCGTATTCATGAACATGGTATCCCCACTTGTTTTGTTATGTTTATACTCGAACACTGATCTTCGGAAGGCATCAATAATCTTTTCAGCCTCCTCCTCCTTTTTTTCCGCCAACGCTTGTTCAACCAGATTTCCTGCTTCTGTAATTTTCAAGTTTCTTTTATCCTCATCTTGCAACGTTTCGATTTCTGCCCTGATTTTTTGCAGCTTAATATGTTCCTTGTCGATCTCCTTATATATCATACCGATATTTTTCCAGTTTCCCCTGATGTTGAGTTCCACTTTATTTTCGAACTGATTGAGTAGTTCCATAAACTCGCTGTACCTTCGGTTTAGCAGGTTCCTGATTTCATCGGGAGTTGCCGCAATATTTCCAAACCTGATTGGGATCACACTTCTGAACTCCTTCATCACCTCTTCAATCACTTTTTGGTGTGCCAGCAAGTTTTCAGGATTCACCACGAACCTGCTGAGCGGATGGTCACTTACAACCATACACAGACCATCGAACCCAATGGTAGAGACCAGGTCACCCCGCCCGCCAATTCCTATGTTCCCAAGGCTTACATCATAACTCGATGCTATGATACAATAAATATATTTTCCGTCGCGTTGCATATTACTCTTTTATTTTAACTAAAATCAAATTTTCAATCTCTTTCTCTTTTACAAGTGAGCTATAGTCATCTTTTGATGACTGCTTTACTGCCGTATGATATTCAAGCAAAGTGAGATAGGCATTATTGATGCTGTTGAAGTCTTCTTCCTCCCCGTTGTTCGAATGTGCATCAGGATGCAATAATTTTGCTTTTTCAAAATAGGCTTTTTTTACTTCAGATTCCGTTGATTCATCGCTTAAACCAAGCTTCTTTTTTGCCAGTACCACATGCTCTGCATTTAATTCTTTAATTTCAATAGTATAAAAACTATAACATGGCAGAGGACCAACCAATTTAAAGTTTAACAAGCCCTTGAATTCTTCATCAAGTTGGTCAATTACTTGTTCAAATTTTTCCTTTTTATTACGGTTAATGAGAAATGCAGAGTTGGTAACCATCTTGTCATTCATCACCTCATGTATTTTTACATCGATGCAAAATGAAGATAATGCATCTAAAATTTTTAATTCAATGGTTTTGTTCTTTTCATTTAATTTTGTCTGAACCAACATACCAACTTTTACCTGTTCAATTTGAGAAAGCGTGTCCGTTTTTTTCAGAATTTCATCTTTTAATGCTACAATGTCGGGTTGGACAGATATCTCTTTAAGAACCCCGGACAAATTAGCCCAGGTAGCTACCATGTCAATTTCTGTCAGAGATTCAATTTTCTTCAGAATGCTAATGATTAAATCATGACCGTTTTCAAGTATGTTTAACACATCTTTTTTGGTAGGTACAATTGTTCCGAGCTTCATGGGGAGGATCATGTTAAATCCGATTGCCATGATTTCTTCTATGGTTTTTTGATGATGAACCAACAGGTGAGCCAGTGATTCTCTGTCTAAAAAGTTGATATGTGCTGTCTCATTTTCAGAAACGATGGCTGATATGTTATCATAAGAGATAAAATTGACTCCTAAATTTTTCAGCAAGCGAAAATATTCTGTCCCGTAAAAATTAGGCACAATCCCATAGATGTAAATTCCTTTGTTTTCCATTGTATTTTATTTTTTATTTCTGACCATATTTTGTTTTAATACCAATTGAATGGCATCTTCGAAGTGTTTTTCGCTAATAATGATATTTCCCTCCTTTATTGATTCGATAGTTTTTTTGTTATCGATGAATTCGCGAATAGCAAGCATCGATGCTTTTTTACAAATGAATTCGATATCGGCACCAACCATACCATCGGTTTTAATAGATAGGTTTTTTAAGTTTAATTTTTTCTCAAGTGGTTTGTTTTTTGTATGAATGCTGAAGATTTTTTCCCGGGTTATTAAATCGGGTAGAGGTAATTCAAATATCAGGTCGAACCTGCCACTTCTTAATAAAGCCGGGTCAATTAAATCGATCCTGTTGGTTGCAGCTAACACAATTACCCCTTTCAGGTCTTCAATGCCGTCCATTTCGGTAAGGAACTGGCCAATCACCCGATCAATTACACCGGAACCTGAACTGTCGTTACTGCGCCTGGGAGTGAGGCTATCTATTTCATCAAGAAACAAGATACAAGGCGATGCCTGTTTTGCCATTCTGAAGAGTTCCCTTACCCCTTTTTCTGATTCCCCGATATAGCGGCTCAGAATCTGCGGGCCTTTTACTGAAATAAAATTAACACCGCTTTCACTTGCCAACGCTTTTGCCAGATAGGTTTTGCCTGTACCTGGTTTCCCATGGAGGATTATCCCCTTTGGTGGGTTTGTATCGGCTTTTTTGAATAGGTCGTCATATTTTAATGGCCATTCTACTGTTTCCATTAATGCCTCTTTAATTTCATCAAGCCCGCCAACGTCATCCCATTTAACATTGGGCACCTCCACAAATACTTCCCTGATAGCAGAAGGCTCCACCTCTTTCATCGCATCCAGGAAATTATCCATGGTTACTTCGAGCGACATTAAAAGTTCGTAAGGGATTTCTGCCATCTCGAAATCAATTTGTGGGAGGATTTTCCTTAAAGCAGTCATTGCAGCTTCGCGGGCTAAAGCTTCCAGGTCGGCGCCTACAAAACCATGCGTAATTTCTGCCAGCTTTTCCATGTCCACATTCATCGACAAAGGAATACCCCTGGTATGGATGTGAAGAATTTCCAGCCTGCCCTTTTTATCAGGAATGGAAATAGATATCTCGCGGTCGAAACGTCCCGGCCTCCTTAACGCAGGATCAATTGAATTAGGAATATTGGTTGCGCCTATCACAATCACTTTACCTCTTGATTCCAGTCCGTCCATCAGTGACAACAATTGTGCTACCACACGTTTTTCCACTTGTTTTTCCCCGCCCATGTCTTCCCTCTTGGGAGCAATGGCATCTATTTCATCAATAAAAATAATGGATGGTGCATGTGCCTGGGCTTCTTCAAAGAGTTTTCGAATCCGCCCCTCGCTTTCCCCGTAAAATTTCCCCATAATTTCAGGACCGGAGATATTGATAAAATAGGCATCTGTTTCGTGAGCCACGGCTCTAACAATTAGTGTTTTCCCTGTTCCCGGGGGGCCATAAAGGAAAACCCCTTTGGGTGGCTGAACTCCAAGCCGCTCGAAAATTTCCGGGTATTTTAGTGGAAGTTCAATCATCTCCCTGATGCGTTGAACCTGGTTTCCTAAGCCCCCGATGTCTTCATACGAAATTTTACTTTTACGTTCTCCATTCTGCTTTGCCAATTCAAGCTGGAAGGTTGTATCTGGTTGTATCAGTACCACGCCCTCAGGATTAGTGCCGGTTACGGTATAGTCAACAGAGCGCGACCCAAAAAGGTTGGCTCTCACTCTATCGCCTTTTGTTACTGATAGGCCATTTATGAGCGAACCAATGTATTTTGCATCATCAGATTTATATAAAGAACCTGATTTTATATGGGGTTTGAGTTTTATTTTTGTAGCCGAACGGCTGGTAGTTTTGATAACCTTTACCTTTTCGTCGATACCGACCAGGGCATTATTCCTTGTTATACCGTCAATTTGAATAATATCCTTATCCCTGTCATCGGGATAACATGGCATTATCTTTACAGGTGTAGAGCGTTTGCCTACAATCGCAATCACATCACCGCTTTCCAGTCCCATCAGATTCATATCCCCGGGATCAATCCTTGCGATAGCTCTCCCTACATCCTTTACCAGAGCCTCTTTTACACGTAATATTATTTCATCTTTTATTTTTGTCATGATTTGTAGGTTTTTTGTCGATCTTCAAAAAGATACTTTCTTAAATGATTCAAAGCTTCCAACCCTTTGATTTCTTCAGCAAACATTGGTACTTCAACCTTATTTAAAATACTAAAAGTTTCGCCGATTTCGTGCAGATAAGGTAATTGTGCAGCTTTCCTTTTTTTACAAAAATCACATCCTTCAGAAACCATTATATTATTTACGATGATCTGTTTCGAAATTATACCGGATGTGTGCAGATCCTCAATCAACCTTCCCGTTTCCTTAATAGCCATTGCTTCCGGGATACAAACCGGGATAAATTCACATTTGGTATTATCACTTAACAGGTTTTCGATTCTTTTTACCGTTTTTTTTAAACTGAATAAAAGCGCATCCACTTCATCTTGTTGATATGAACCCGAAAAGCTGGTAACCATATAGCGGTATTTCCATCTCATCTTGGCAGCAACTTTTATCCATTCATTCAATAATTTTGGAGATGAAATTAACCGCAAAGCGTGGCCGGTAGGTGCTGTATCCACAATATACTTATCGTATAATCCTTCATCTATAAAATCAATTATGGTTTTAAAACTCATTACCTCGTCAATCCCTGGTATGGACAAGGTTAGCATCTCGTTAATATCATCTTTGTCGAGATCTGTCGAGGTATCAAGAAGTTTTTTAAGTTCAGACAGGTGTTCTGCTTTGAACCTTGAAAGCGCCTCGTCGGCAACCACTTCTATGGCAGACAGGTTTTTTGTACCATCTACCTTCACCACATTAAACCCAATATGTTGCTCTAAACAATCTGATACGGAATGAGCCGGATCGGTAGAAATAAGCAAGGTTTTAAAATTTTCGGATAATGCCAGAGCTGTTGCAATAGCACAGCTGGTTTTTCCAACGCCTCCTTTTCCACCAAAAACAATAAGTTTCAGTTCATTATTTTCTAATCCAGCAAATGCCATGATCTTTATTTTTTTATTCTGATCTCAAGGATTCCGTTTTTAAATTTGTGCCTTAGGTTTTGGTTGCTGGCTTTAACCGGAAGCAGTAGCTCCTTGCGGTAAGTCCTGTTTTTACTTACTGCCGAAATCTCAAGGATATCCTCTTTTAAGTCGATTTTAAGGTCGTTTTCCTCTATTCCCGGCATTTCGGAAATAACAACGATTTCATCCTTTTCATCAAAGATATCTGTAATTGGTTCCCGTTCTTCATCCACTTTAGGTCCTTCAGGTGTTTTTTTTATGTTCCCAAATGTTTCCACTTTAGGAGAACCTCCACCTGCCGTGTTGACGGTAAAACCATAGACCCCTTTCATCCCTTTTTTGATGTTGTCAAAATTAATCTCTCCTTCCTTGCTTATTCCGCCTTTTTCCTCAAGTTTCCCTGCAAGGTCGACCAGTTTCTCGATTCCTTTAAAAAGGCCACCAAGACCAAATATCTCAAAATCGCCATTTTGAGTTTTCTTTTTCCCTTTTTCTTCTTTTTCACTCATGTCTTTATTTTTTTAATTTATAACTACTTTATTGTTTACATTAAACTTTCAGCATTTCAATATTGATAAGCGGATGATCCTTCTTTTAGTAAGGAAAGACCAAATGATTTATGTCATTTGCTCGAAGCATACAATTCGTGGTATAAATTGACATCTTCGACCTTGATAATGCCTCTTGCGAAAATTTCTGCTTCTTGGGTTTTTAACAAATGATTTTTTTGCAAACCGGTTTCAGAGCAAAAAGTTCTTATGTAAGAGTTTACATCATTTTCAAAGCTTGGTGCATAAATGTTGATAAAGTCATAAATCGTGGTGGTTGAATCGGTCCAGACGGATTTCCCTGTAATTTTTAAATTTAAGTCGTGGAGCAGGGCAGCATATCCTTCTTTCAAAGTTTTAAATACGCGAAATTCATCGGTATAAAAGCCTTTTAAATTTCCCGGATTATTATTTCGAGAAGCCAGAGATTTGCTATTTGCTTTAATAAACAGATCTGGGCTTTTCAAAACAACTTTTGGTTTTTCGGGAACAATTTTAGTGGGTGCAAATTCGAAAGGTGAACTAATCATTTTAATATCGGTAATCTGGGTGGGCATATTACATGCGATTAAAAATATTAATATGAAAAATTGTTTATTCATGTTTTAAGTATTGTTTAATATTCCCTTCAAAAATTTCATTTATGTATTTATTACTATGTTGTTTTGCTTTTAGCTTCCAGTTTTTCCAGGCGTGCCTCTAAAGTTTCCTGTTGCTGAATCTCATTTTCTCTTGCTTGCGACGAAAGATAGGGATCGTCCTGCCACCAGTTAATACCCATCTCTAAAGCTTTATCGACTCCGCAAACCAAAAGCCTTATTTTGATCGTCAATAAATCAATATCTGCTATTTTGATTTGAATGTCTCCAACAATTACAATGCCTTTGTCTAAAACAAGTTCTAAGACATCCCGAAGTGATGAACTACCGGTTGATGTTTTCAATTGTGCTTCTTCCATGATTTTATTTTTTATTTTATCAAAAACTACCTCAGTTTCCCGAGCGATCCTAAGTCAATATTTAAATCATCTTCCTTAAGTCCAAAGACTAATCGAAGTTCTTCAATTTTAATTTCAATTGCTTCCAGATTTAATCCAAGTTTCTGGGTTTCCATTTGAGTTAATTCTTCCCTTTCCACTCTTCTCATGGCTTCTTTTTCCACTAAATCAACAATGAGCTTAATCAAAGTTAAAACTAATTGTGCTAATCCTCCCTCTATTTCTTCGGGCGTATCAGCATTAATCATTTCATTAATATGCGTTTGAGCTGCTTCAATTTGTTTTTCTAATTTTTGCATGTAAATTTCATCACCCACTTCGTTGACATGCACTTCATCAGCTCTTTCCCCTTTCTGAGACGATAACTTTGATAAAGAAACAATGATTACTCTTAGCGAAATAGCCAGCATATCTAAATCTGCAACTCGTACCACGAGATCTCCGTGAACTACCGCACCTTTATCAATAACAACATCTAAGGCATCTACTAAGCTTGCATTTTTATTATCTGAATCAGTCATAATTTTTAAAGATTAAATAAAATGATAAGAAGGCCAGGGTCCACTCATTTCAATTTTTATTCCACGCAGATTAAACTTCTCTCTAAATTTTTCTGTTTTTCCTTTAAATTCATTTAATCTGGATTCTTCAATCAAATAGAATCCATTTAAAATCATTTCTTCAGCCATTAAGGTAAAATCCTTTTCCAAAATTTTCGCTTTATGAAAACTGACAACCGATTCAGTTAAGCTTTCATAAATCTCTTTTATGATTTTATCCAATTCTTTTTCTTTGATTTCGTCGATTGTTGATGCTATTTTCTTTTTTGCAAAAAAGGACAATCCTTTTGGCAAAGATTCTGTCTCTCTCTTCTTGGCCAATAATTCTTCATTTCCTTTCTCAAGAAATTCTTCAAAAACTTTTTGATCAAGGAATGCTTTCACACCCCATTCCTGTCTTCCACCTAAGTATTCCAGATTTTTTCTGAATTTTTCAAGATTATTACCTAAGGTTTCCTGAAGTTTTTTCCTGGTTTTGAAAATTACTCCAAATTGCATAGGGATTACAGGAATAATGACTGAATCGTTCGTCCTCATTGCCTGTTCAATTACTTCTTCATGTATTTGTGCTTTTCCTTTTATCCAGTCCAAGTCTTCTTCTGCTTTTTTCTGAATTTCCTCTGAACTAAATTCCTCGATGGATACCTCGCTGATTACGGCTTCCAGATCCAGAAAAGGAAGAATTTGAACTTTTTCATCTCCAGACATTGTCTTAAGAACTTCAATTGTTTCATTGCACTTTAGTCTGATACAATAAAGATATAATCCGGTTTCCATACATTTAAATTTTAGACATAATGCATTTTTTTAATAATCAATTGACATGGTTTTCCAATCTTCTTTATCCTCGTCCTTCTTGGATTTTTTCTTCTTCTTCTCGTCCTGATCACGAACACTTAAATTTTCAATTTGTTCATTCGTATATGACTGGATCTCCTTCAACCTATTTTGAATGATCTCTAGCCTGAGTAATACCCTGATCTCTTCGCTCTTTAACCTGCTTCTTTCTTTTTCAAAAAGATAAAGTTTAATAAAATCTGAGTCTTCTTTATTGGAAGCACTTGATTTAGATACATTTTGCATCGATTTAATGCTCTGAAGTCCTTTTATTGCACTTGAAATTGGCATAGTATTTTTGATTTATAAATAGTTAAATGTATCTTTTATATTATTATATTAATTGATCAATTAATTCATTTACGATTATTCTCACCTTTCCCTGGTTAGTTTTTGAGCCAACCCGGCTTGTTTCCGAAGTAAGAATATCCTGGCAAATTGTTCTGAATTTATCTTTCGATTTCGATGGTGTTGTTTTTAAAGTTGCCAGTGTTTTTGCTATCATAATGCAACCACGAACGGTAGGGTCGAATTCGGTTTTCCCCGATTCGCGCAGGCCTCTTACAACCTTAACAATTATTTCAGTATCCTTTAACAGCAGCTTAGATTTTGCCATGGCAATATTCAACTCGGTTTCATAATCAAAATGATCGAGATCCATGGTAACCATTCTGTCGCGCAGGGCATCCTGAGCTCTGTTAACGCCAGCATATTCTTCAGGATTTGAAGTAAATATTGCACGAAATTCGGGATGTACTTTCATGTAGTAATCATCTTTTTTTGCTGTCGATGTGGTCATCATTCTCTCCTGCAAAATGGGTAAAAGTATGTTGTTTGCTTCGGCGCGCGAGCGGGTAAACTCGTCGTAAATTAGTGTAAAGCCATTTTTTACTGCAATCGTTAAACGATTGTTTACCCATGTTTTTTGCATACTTTCCTCTTGTTTATGCACAGTATGGATAAATCTGTCGTCTAATTTTTTGAAATTATAACCCGATTCGTTACCAACCAAATCGGAAGTTTTATACTCGGCATCGCCATGGATAATTACTACCGGCCTCCCGATTTTGCTTGCTACATGCATGGCCATCGTAGTTTTTCCTGTTCCCGATGGACCCCTAAAATGCACAGGAAATCCTGCTTTCATATAAGTTAGGCTGCGGTTGGTAATGTCTTTTACATACGTTGTCTCAACAAAATCAGACATTGGCTTGGGTTCAAGCAAAGTGTTCGTTTCGTTGTTGATAGTTGTTGCATTTTCCATAATTGGATTATTTATTATTTTAAAATTCTTGAAATTCAGTTTTAGGTAATTGAGTCATTGTATCTCTCCAGTTTTTCCTCGCCTCTTCAATATCAGCTATATTTCTTTCTCTTGTTTTTGCAAATTCAAGCCTACGGGCGTTATGTTTAGCCATTGCATCTAATCTTTTCTGCAAAATTTCGCGGATATTGTTTCCCTTATTTTTCATTGCCTATTATTTTTGTATCCTGTTCCTCTGCAACTTGTACAAGGCAGGCCATCGCTTGATTTTCCCGTCCCCTTGCATTGCGGACATTTTATATCGCTTTCACAATGATTATATCCTTTTCCTCCACAAACGATACAAGGAACCCTCGCACCAAGCGGATTCCTGCCTGTCCCGTCACAAAACACACATTTTTTTATAGGCTCCTCGATTTCGACTTTGCCCGTGCCATTGCAAACCAGGCAATGAGAAATTGAAGAAAGCAGGTTGAAAGGATCTTGCCCTGTTCCATCACAAAAGGTACATTTAAGTATTTTTGACATATCCAATTAAATTAAGAATTAAAAAAGCTAAGGAGTCGAAACAACTAAACAGGTTGATAAATAAGTTGCTTCGACTCCCTGCCTGCCAGTTATTGGCAATTATTTTTTAAGCGGAAAGTAAATATTATCAACTTTTTGAACTTTCCCGGCATCCAGTAAATTTTTGGCAATATATCCTAACTTCATCCTGGTTTCGCCAAGTGGTTTTTCCATTTGCGAGATTTTCACACCTTTGGGATGTTTGTTGATATAATCCAGTATTTTTTCTTCCAAAGTCATCGGAACTACTGGTTTAGGTTCGGCTTTAACCGGAGCTTCCGGGGCTTTTTCAGCAGGAATTTCCTCTTTTGCCTCTTTCTTCTCAACTTTCTTCTCAACTTTCTTTTCTACTTTCTTTTCTACTTTTTTAGGTGGCGTAACGCCGGTTTTCCGTAACTGGGCAAGAATTTCTGTCATCTTTTTCCAGGCAGCTGATGCTTCACCTCTGTCTTGAGCATAATCACCAAGTAATTCGGCAACAGCTTTTTTGAGGTTTTTAACATCGTTACGGATCTCTTTTATTACTATATTAAAGTCATTAATCCTTTCTTTTTCACCTTTTGCAAGCAAATCATGGGTGTATGTAAAAATTCGTGAAATCTCTTCGTTAATGCTTTTCATAAGGGCAACAAATTCCTCAAGTCTTTCTACTTCACTTTTTGTAAGTAAATCATTAGTGTATGTGAAAATCTCTGAAATTTCCTCGTTTATACTTTTCATAAGCATAGCAAATTCCTTAAGTCTTTCTGCTTCACTTTTTTCCAGTAAATTACTGGTGAATGTAGAAATCTCTGAAATTTTCTCGTTAATGTCTTTCATAAGGGCATTAAATACGTTAAGCCTGATTTTCTCGTTTTTGTCGAGGTCTGATTTTAAGGCTGCTGCCATATCCTTATGCTCTTTAGTGATTTCTTTCATAAGAACATCTGATTCCTTCAGCCGTTCTTTTTCCTCAAGTGCCAGGCCTTTTCTCAGGGCGGCAGCATTCTTATTTAAAACTGCAGTCATTTCCTGATGCTCCTTTTGGAAGCCTTCGAGCGTTTTTTGTACTTCAGTTACAAGTTCGTCATTTGCTTTAATCCGTTGTTTGAATGAAGTAAGTAATTCTTCGCTCAAATTTTTCATTTCTGATGCTAGTCCCATTTTTTTATCTCCTTTTTTTTAGTTAATTAATTTCTTTTAATATTTGATTCATATTCTTTCTTATATCTTTAATCAGGATGTGGTCGCCTTTTTCAAGCAGGTTTTCAAGGCATCCAATTATTCGGTTATGCATTTGCTGAAAATCAGTAAATGTTTTCATAACCGTTTCCTTTTCTTTTTCTTGTTTGTTTGAAATTTGGGAAAGTTGCTTTTTAATGGTAATTATTTTATCGGTGCTGTCTTCTGTGGTAATGTCTTTTATACCCAATAGACTATTTTTAAGCGTTTGGGCTGTCTCTTTCTGTGCTTCAATATAGTTTAAGAATTGTCTTTCGGCTTCTTTTTCCTTTTCGTTAAGAACGGTGAGAATGCCCGACATTATCGTGTTATAATCTTTTTTACGTATAGAACCATTCTTCGCAAGGTTTTCGCA
>Ga0208279_1001237_pt1 | contig 14581 bp, 11 predicted proteins | sample AntAceMetag02UKM_FD_184766 | JGI IMG/M metagenome (GOLD analysis project Ga0208279, IMG submission 184766) | Saline lake microbial communities from Ace Lake, Antarctica - Antarctic Ace Lake Metagenome 02UKM (SPAdes) (version 2) | ecosystem: Environmental > Aquatic > Non-marine Saline and... | reverse complement strand
CAATAGGTGGAGCCCAAATCTTTTGTCGCATTCGAAGTTATTTGTCTACTTGTCGAAAACAAGGCGTCAAGTCAAGCCATGCATTGGATCTGCTGTTTAACGGAAAATTGCCTGATTTTCTTATGCCGAAGGTAGTATAGATTAAAAATTCGCTGAATGGTTACCTTTTTTATACCAATACAAGATGCCCTATCGGCATTGAATATCAAAACAACGAATAATAAAATAAAAAATGTTAGCCAGGTAAAACATGCTGTCGGCCAAACAGAACGCTTAAAATCCTTTTTATTTCTTTATTGCCAGTCATATGAAAGTAAGGATATTGACAGATTTGCCAAACTTTTTGCTCCTGGTGCTACTGAAAACAACAGGCCTTTTCATGAGCTATTACCGGAATATCGCAGGAATATGGAAATGGTCGAATCATTTAATTATCGAATCGAATTGGTTGACTATTCAATACAACCCGCCACAGGTGACGTTAAAATTAGGGGAAAATTTTTCACTCAATACCTTTCGCGCAGAGAAGATATAAAGGAAAAGACCGGAAACATTTCAATGGATCTCATAGAGAGCGGTGATTCATATCTGGTAAAACGCCTTAATTATAATTCTCAATCCTCAAAAAAAGTGGGCGAACAACCTCAATGGAGCCCTTGGATTGAAACTGGAAATAAGAAATAGAAAGAATAAGCTTTATTTCGTTAATTAATTGTGACAGGACGGACTTGACAGCCTGAAAATATGATATCTGCATATAAATTTTTGTTGTGACCGGTTGCTATACTGGCAAGATAACACAGGTCAGATTTTGGTTAGACAGTTCACCGAAATTGAAGCACAGATAAAAAAGGGGACTTGCATGCCGCAACCAAAGAACGCCATGGAAATCTTTCAACTGCTCGACAAGTCGAATTGCCGAGAATGCGGCGTAAAGACATGTCTTGCGTTTGCCGGAGCGGTCTTCAAAGGTCAAAGAAAGCTCGACGAATGCCCGAAACTGGATCGGGAAACAATTGAACGGTTCTCCGGAGAACCCGAACATCAGAATATCTTTAAACAGAACCGGGATGAATACCTGAAAAAATTGAAAAACGAAATCGCCAATCTTGACCTTGCTTCGGCAGCCAAAAGAGTAGGGGCCTGGTTCTCGGGCGGCAAGCTGACGCTCAAGGTGCTCGGCAAGGACTTCAGCGTCGATACAAAGGGGAATCTTTCCTCGGACATCCACATCCATCCGTGGGTGGCCATCCCGTTTTTAAACTATGTTCTTTACTGCAAAGGGCTACCGGTTTCAGGAAACTGGGTTTCGTTCCGGGAGCTGAAAGACAGAAAGGAACGGTATCCGCTTTTTCGGAGACGATGCGAAGAGCCCATGAAGCGAGTGGCAGACATTTATACCAACCTTTTTGATGACATGGTTCACATTTTAGGCGGAAAGCAGGTGGAAAAACAATTCGAATCAGATATATCTGTGATTCTGCACACCCTGCCCAAAGTTCCTATCATGGTATGTTACTGGTCGCCGGAAGACGATTTCGAATCCAGTCTCAATGTTTTTTTCGACGAAACAGCGGACGAGAATCTCGACATTGGCTCCGTCTTCACGCTGGGAGTCGGGCTCACGCGAATGTTCGAGAAGATTGCCCTAAGGCACGGGTTTCCCGAAGATGTATCTTCTCAGTAGCCCTCCAGCCTAAAAACCCTCTAAGCATAGGGATCTTTACATCAATTCCGAACCGGGGAAAAGAACCATTATTCAAGCCAACTGGTCGGTATAAAAAGGAAACATTTCTCTTCAAACAACAATGTATAATTTTTGAACACTACAGCTATCAGTCCTTACAATAGACCTTGACAACCCAACTGCCTTTAACCTTCAATTCAGACGACCATAATATACTTACAATTTCGATATGAAATCATCAACTCCAAACCATATAGTTGCAATAAAGATGCACATATCTTATCCATAAAATTCGTGTGATATCGTTCTTCAATAAGGGCAAATCCATTTTACAGGGTTTGCCTTTTTTGATTTTATTGATATATGTAATGAAAAGGAATTTATTTCAGAGAGGATATCGTATGGATTACGAAATTAAAGATGTTAAGATGGAAGACGAGTTTAAGATTTGCCCGTCGTGTGGATACAAAGATGGTTTTCACTCTATTTTCAAAAAAGAAGGTGGTATCACAAAATGGCTTTTTATCTGCCCATCTTGTCACGAAGTGTTTAATATAGGTTTCACTGTTTAGTATAATTTCTTGTTTCCGATATATGTAATCAACAAGTATTAGTTCCAAGTTGCACTTATGGCAAGGTATATGCAATCAACCACACCTCTCCTTTTTATTGATAAGCCCTACCAATCAGCACCACAATGTAGCATATAACCATTTGAATTATTTTACAATACTATGTAAATAATGTAACAATTGTTATGTAATTTACCCCACAATTACATAGTTTTTTGATAAATCATCTCACCTGTTTTTACCATATAATTTATATAACCATCTGGTATTCAAAGGATTATGGTATAACCTATTAACATTGCATGATTTTTGCATATCTCTTAATTACTTAATTAAAAATTTCGAAAATTAATCCGATTCTGATGTTTAGCTTTCCCCGATTTTGGCGGAGACAGAAATGAAGGAAATCCTCAAATACTGCCTACCTTGCCCCAAATGGGGCTATTCAATTCGAGGTAAAATATGTGATGGACGCCATTGTATGGACTTCCTGAGCATAGAGTTAAGCTCTAAATCCGTTAATTGCAATAGAGGCATTATCGCGTTCTTAACAATTTATAATTTTTATTTGAATTATTGCTGAAGGTGGAGGGTGGATGAAAAAAATATACAGTCTATTTTTGTCATTTTTCATTGTTCTTTTTTGGAATGCAATTTTGCATGCTAACACGTGGGAAAAGACCTTTGGAGGCCCACAGTGGGAAAGTGGCTCTTCCATACAACAAACTGCTGATGGAGGTTACATTATCGTTGGGAGTACTGGACCACGCATAATAAGCTCGGAAACAAATACTGACGTCTATTTGATCAAAACAGATGTTCATGGAGTAGAAGAATGGAGCAAAACCTTCGGTGGCAGTGGCTTGGATATGGGATCTTCCTGCCAACAGACCACTGATGGTGGCTACATCATCGCCGGAACTACAAAATCTATCGGTGCCTATTCTGACGTTTACTTGATCAAAACAAATGCTTTGGGAGAAGAAGAATGGAGCAAAACCTTCGGTGGCAGTTCCTCGGATATGGGATCTTCCTGCCAACAGACCAATGACGGGGGCTACATCATCACCGGGAGTACAAGATATGAAGCAAACGATTACGTCTATTTGATCAAAACAGATTCCCAGGGAGAAGAAGAATGGAGCAAAACTCTCGGTGGTTCCTGGTGGGATTATGGGTCTTCAGTAAAGCAGACTACTGATGGAGGCTACATTATAACCGGATTAACATTGTCTCAAGCAAACCTTCTTGACATTTATCTGATCAAAACAGATTCCCAGGGAGAAGAAAAATGGAGCAAAACTTTCGGTGGTTCTTTTTGGGATTATGGGTATTCAGTAAAGCAGACTACTGATGGAGGCTACATTATAACCGGAGAAACATTCGGTTCCTTCATCGACGAAAAAGGTTGTTATGATGTGTATCAAATTCCTCTGATCAAAACAGATTCCCAGGGAGTAGAAGAATGGAGCAAAACTTTCGCCATCGATGACTGTTCTTGGAATACTGGATATACCGTACAGCAGACCGATGATGGTGGTTACGTCATCATCGGAGGGACAGGATCCTTCGAAGCAGGTAATGATGACGTCTATTTGATCAAAACAAATGCTTTGGGAGAAGAAGAATGGAGCAAAACCTTCGGTGGCAGTTCCTCGGATATGGGAAAATCGGGCCAACAGACCACTGATGGTGGCTACATCATCGCCGGAACTACACAATACTTGGGAACAGAGAACGGGGACGTGTACTTGATCTATTATAACCCCATCCAAACCTATCCCAATGATCCCCCTTCTACCCCCACTCTCTCCCTACCTTCTAACGGTGAATCCGGTATTGACCCCAGCAATATAGTGCTTGAGTGGAACCCAAGTACAGATCCTGATGGTGATTCGATTGAGTATTGTGTAACTATTAACGAGGATGGAGACCCGGACGATATTCCAGTTTTTACCGGATGTGATGATGAGATATTTACCTCAGATACTTCAATCAATCTTAATTATGATTATAGCATACAATTAGAGGCAGGAAAGACCTATTGGTGGGCTGTTTGGGCCAAGGATAGCCAGGGTAATTGGAGTGAGGCCAGTGAGTGGTGGAGTTTTGCCACGGCCGAATTTATTTTCTTGGAAGATTTAAATTCACTATTCCCTGGTTCGTGGTATGACGGCCGAGAAATTTATCAGCACAATCGTGAATCAATCTTTTCAATTATCCAAAATTGCTTAAGTGACCCTTCTTACACCTATAGCGAAGGTGACAATATTTATGTACCCCTCAAAACTAATGAATATATACGCAATAATTATTCTCTAGATAATTTGCCGATTGCTCACATTCTTAATGAAGACTCATCTATTACTTCTTGCATTACTCCTTGGCTAGATGCAAGCTGGGATAACCTCATAGATAGCTACACTGATCCAAGAAACAAATTTAATACTGTCTACAGGGGCAATCCCCAAGCGAATAAAAAATTTGAAGTAATCTCTCGGATTGATGAGGGGAACACCCCTTTTGACGGTACTGATAATGTGAGATCCTACTTTTTTACATATGACACCAAAACCGATCTTAATGGAGTAGCCACTACGTTAGATGAGTGGATTAATTATTTAGCAGCTATAGTTGTAGAATATGGTCGTCCGATAGATATCTTAACAATTTTTGCTCATGGTTTCCCCGGCGAAATTCAAATGTCAGAGGCCTTCCATTTCAAATCAGACACAGAAACCCAGAGGGGCATGGAACGGCTGCGAAATGAAGGTATTTTAGCTCCATGTGGTACTATTCTGCTTTTTTCTTGCGAAGTGGGGCAGAATAAAGAGTTTGTACAAAACTTGGCTAACTGGTCAAATGCAACAGTTTATGCAAACAGCGTTTCTACAGGAAAATATACTGAAAAACGTATGATAGATGGCTCTTATGTAGTAACCAAGGATTGGGATTTAGACGTTGTTAAAGTTCCTGATAATTTTATTCCTTGTGAAGATACTTTGGAGGCCCCATTAAGAGCAAACGATGATATTACATTTATGTTTCCAGGCGGGATTGCGGTAGAAATAGCTGAGGATACACTCAACAATGACGGTATAATGATAATAACCAATACGCTTAACAATCTTGAAGAGTTGGGCATTGACACCGAGGGTATGATTTTTTTAGCTGCTTACGACATTTTACTTGAAGGCACAGTAATCAAAGACCAAGCATACATAACAGTCACGTTTCCTTATAGTTCTGACATTGGCGATATTAGCGCTTCTGATATAAACATAAAGTACTGGGATGAGGAGCTACAAGAATGGTCTGATGCAGGAATCACTGATGTTCTTGTTAACGAAGAAGACCATTTTGTAACCTTTAAAACGAGCCACGCGACAGTTTTTGCTGTTCTAATTGAAAACCAACCCCCGACTGCCGACGCCGGTCCTGATCAAACCGTTCCGGTAGGCTTTGACTGCACAGCTACCGTAACCCTTAACGGATCAGCATCAAATGACCCTGATCAAGACCAACTAACCTATATTTGGACCTGGGATACCGGCACGGCCAGTGTCATGAATCCAGATGTTCCACTGGAATTAGGCTCTCACACCATAACTCTCATAGTCAATGATGGCTTAGTAGATTCTGAACCAGATTTCGTAGAAATAACCTTAGTTGACACAACTCCACCAGAGTTAAACGTATCAGTTAGCCCGGACACCTTATGCCCACCCAACCATAAAATGGTTCTTGTTACACCAACCATAATTGCAACTGACAATTGCGATCCTAATCCTCAGTTCGAATTGACCTCAATCACAATGGATGAAGCAGAGGTGGCTAATACTTTCGATCCAAACTATGATTCAAATGTTGGTGATGGCAACACAAGCGATGATATCCAGGTTGATGAAAGTGGCAAGATTTACCTCAGAGCAGAGAGATCGGGAACAGGCGATGGTAGAGTTTATACAATCACTTACACTGCCACCGATTCTTCTGGAAACAAAACTAATGCAAGTGCAACTGTGACCGTTCCTCATAACCAATAAACAAATATATTAGTTGGGGGCAGGGCCTAAAATAACCCTGCCCTTTCTTTTGTGGTGTGCAGATAACTGCAATGTATATGGAACCGGGAAACCAATATTGAAGGTTGTGATATCAAACTCTGAGGATTGTACTGGCAGGTGATGTATTGACCCGCCTTAAGATTCTGTCAAATCATGTTTAGGTCGAGATAAATTTTAATTCCCGTTTGGCATTTTAAGGCCTAATTGCTCATAATCGTAATTTTTTAAGAACCCTTTTAACAGCATCAATAGATAAACCTGTATCGGTTGCAAGCAAGCCATACAGATTCTGATATCTATGAGATTCACGGCAACTGGTGTAGGTCAAGTTTTGACAAGTTCTGCAGAAAAAGTATCCTAAATTGGGAGGGGCATACAACTTTCTTGCTCGTTTACCGCACGAAGGGCAGGAAAACCAGTATCGAAAGCCCCCGAAATTCGGAGATGTTTTCATCAGGAACACTTTGTAATCAAGTTTCTCGGTTTTGCGCCAAGTGTAATATAATCGAATATAAGTGGGATTGCTGGCCATAAAGGCTTCATAGCGGACAGAGCCAATTTCTCTCTCATTCATTGTCCATTGACAATATACAATAATGTTTCTCGAGTCCATATTAAATCAAAGTGGTTTGTGTTAAATTTTGTAAAACGTAAATCACCTTGAATAAATTCAACTTTTTTAGATTCATCTGATGTCTGTCGTTCTTTACAAATATCTACCATATCTTGTGATAAATCTAAACCTATCACCTGAGCACCAAAATACTTACTAAAATAATGGGTAGTTGCTCCTAATCCACTACCAACTTCTAATACATTTTCTATGTTATCTAATTCTAATGTTTTAAATAAAAGATCCAACACTTCATAACCACCAGGACTATGAAACCCTCTTCCATAATATTTCTCCGAACATAAAATACTTTTTCTTGAATATCTATTCTTCATCGCTATTCTCCAAATCCTTGTATATATTCTGCATCATATAACAGTAACCAAGCTTAACAACTCTTATTCTATGCATGCTCTCTGTGCAATTTCTTTCATTGAACGTTCACGCACATTTCCAAATAAGCCTCTACTTTTTTTCAGTGCCAAGAGGGATGGGTAGCTTGGAAACGCATTGACAGTACCACTTATTGTAGTTATACTGCAGCCGTAGTCCATGGGATCTGGAAAATTCGTGTTAGCAGCATGATCTTACTAAAGTAGATTAAGGTTTAATTAATCTTGTATATTTAATCCCATATCCCAGAAACCTATCTCAAGAGAAGTAGCTTGACGAAAGGTCTTAACAAGACTCTCAAATCGGCCTGCCCCCATGCGTGATGCTGCTAACTTGTCTAAATTAAGTACCGCAGCCTTTGCTACATTTTGAAACTCTTCACCTGAATACATTTCAATCCAATCCTTATAGGGGTTTCCTTCAAGTTTAGTTTTTGGATCATTCACCAGATTTTCACCAATTACAGCGTAACCGATAACGCACGGAGCAAGCGCTACATGCAAATCTAAAACGTCACCAGCAAGTCCACGTTCTAAAACGTAACGGGTATATGCCATATTCGCTCTGGCTTCGTTTTTAAGCTCCATTTCTTGCTCGGTTAGTCTCCAGCCAGCACAATATTTTACGTGGAGCTCCATTTCATAATTGATAATGGCATTAAGAGTTGAGGCTGCTGCTCGCATATCGGCAAGCGTGTCAGCTTTATAAACCGCAAGGGCCCAGGCCCGAGAGAAGTGAATAAGAAAGAGATAATCTTGTTCCAAATAGTGACGGAAACTCTGTTCAGGTAAAGTCGCATCACCGATACGCTGAACAAATTCATGGTTGCAATAACCGGCCCATTCGTCGGCACAAGCCGAACGAAGCCTCCCGAACAATGTGTTTGGATCGTTGAAACTATCAACGTCTTTTGTCATTATATGTTCCTTTTCTTTTCATTTGCATCAGTGCAGCAAACATCGTTTGTTAAACCGGCTCTTTTTATTAATATGTAAATTGCAGGACTGCACCATGCTTTCCATAGTCCTTGGTTAGATCAATACAATTTCGAGGGTAGATTGTAAATGATTTCAATAATCAAAGAAGTAACTCAAACACAAAATATCGAGAATACGAATCTCCGGATTGGCACCAGATACCTTGCCATTCTAACAACCGGAATCAAGTTTAATTTTTTTACATATATCATCAAAACGGAAAGAGCAAACTCCAAAAATTGGATTAGCCCTCTGTGCCAATGTAAGTGAGACACCTACCCCTTAAAAAATTAGCCTTATAGTTAGAAAAGATTAAACAAAATATGCAGGGCTATTTCTGACCTGCCTTTTAATTATCCGGCCTTTGAATATCTGCTATAAATGACAGGTTTTTGAGGCCTTAAAATTCGTGTGATATCATTTTTTCAATAAAGACAAATCCATTTCGCAGGGTTTGTCTTTTTTATTATTATGATTATGATATATTTAATGATCAAGAGTTGGCTTCATGATATGCTGATGGTAAGTAATCTGTACTTCTTATGTTTTCGATTATAGGTATTAAAAATTCAAGTCGCAAAATTTACATGATTCAGTTCCTTTATCATCTATTCTCTCGATTGAGCCTCAGTTGTAGTTTAAGGCAAGGAACCTTGGATCATATTTAACAAAAGGAAGAGGGACGTCCAATGGAAAACCGCTATGCCAAGATAATTAGCACCGGCCGCTACGTGCCGGAACGTGTCATGACTAACGCAGAATTTGAGCCCCTTGTGGGGGACGTGGATGCTTGGCTCAAGGAAAATGTGGGTATTGCAGAGCGCCGTGTTGCTGATGATGAAACGACCAGCGATATGTGTACCGCTGCCGCTCGTCAAGCCTTAGAGCGAGCCGACCTCGATCCCGCCGATATCGATCTGATTATTTTGGGAACTGATACGCCCGATTACATCAGCCCTGCCACTGCTCCTATTTTGCAGCATAAACTGGGCGCCCTGAACAGCGGGACTTTTGATATTAACAGTGCCTGTGCCTCCTGGATTGCAGGTGTGGATGTTGCCGCCAAGCAGATCACAGTCGATACAGACATCAACAATGTTTTGGTCGTTGGCGGCTACGCCATGACCCGCTTCCTTGATTATCATGATAAGCGTACCTGCACACTCTTTGGCGATGGGGCTGGTGCGGTGGTGATGAGTGTCAGCAACGAGCCGGGTTACTTGGCCTCAAAGCTGATTTCTCAGGGTCAGTACTACAAATCATGGGGGATATACACCGGTGGGGCTGTCTCTCCTGTCAACAACAACGATCTCAATCGTCCTGTTATGCAGTTTTTGGAAAATTTTCCGACAACCTTTAATAACGATAACTGGCCTCCTCTCATCCGCCAAACCGTTGCCAAGGCAGGGTTGACCTCAGTAGACGAGGTTGATTTCTTTCTTTTCACCCAATTGAACGTCAATACCATTAAAGATGTTATGCAACGGCTCAACCAACCACTGGAAAAAACTCACTGGATAATGGACAAATGGGGCTATACCGGTGCCGCCTGTATTCCTATGGCTTTAGACGATGCACTGGTTGAAGGTAAAGGTCCTCGACCAGGGGATGTGGTTCTGTTCTGCGCGACCGGCGGCGGATTTTCGATCGCCTGTGCTATATTTAGATGGTAAGCTGCCTGACACGATATTGAATCTTGTAAAATTAAAGCTTCTGATACTATGCCTTGAAGTATAAAAACATCAAGCCTAAAATCTTTACAGATATCACAATGCCTGTTAAATTGTTTGTAGCCCAAATACTGGCAAGAAATCACAACATTTGATTTCGGTTATAAACCTTCACTTTTTCGGGAATTGAAGCTTCATGCACGCAATCGTGAATTTTAAGCCATACATTCAATATTTGGCACTAATGGAAGGTAGTTAAAATCACAACACGGGATAAACCCTATTTAATTTGGGATATTTCCCTATGAAAATAAGGCATTTACTCTATTGAAAATGTTTTCTAAAAATGAAATAAATTCAATTTAGCTGGGTTCTGCCTATGTCAATACTATTATGACTGATATCAAGGCAATAATAATCAGATCTTAGGAGGGAACATGTTATGACATTTGGTGAATTTGATGATTTCTTTGACTTCAGATTTGGCCCTTTTCAAATGAGCGGATTTTCTCGCCCATTTAAAGTTGGGTATTCCAGAACTTCTGACAGCCACATTGTCAAGCTGAAGCTAAGAAAAGATATAGAAAAGAAAGACATCAGAGTCAGGCTTCAAGAAGGCGGTGTGTTAGAGATAGAGTGGCCGCGTACATCAAAAGCAGAAGATATACCCGTTGATTGATGATTCATCAGTAGGCATGTCCTTGAATTTAAATAATCCTACTGAACAGATGGGGTCTAATAATTGCTATAACCCCCAAAGAAGCGCAAACTTCCCATTGAAGCGATACCTAAGCTATTCCTCTAATATCTAAGAGCTCCACCTGACCTTGAGCAGAAAACCACCTAACACAGGTTACATTCTCACTGGCCGTTCTACCTTGACTCATTTCCTATCTTTAAAAGCGGGTTTTATTGGGTGCGGCATACGCAGCACTTAGATAAGGGGCGAATAATATCAAATGACATACTTAAAAGAAAATAAGGGGGGAAACCATGTTAAAAAATGTTAATTATAATCTATTGGAAACTATCACAATAGTATCAAAAAGCCTTTATCGGTATGATACTTATATACACGACGCGGCAAATAGTAAATCCAGCCAGGAATTATGGACAACGTTTAAAGCGCAACGAGAAAAAGAATTATCGATGCTCCTTAAAGAATTAAAAAATCAGATCGATAGCGGAATGCTGGCTTTGGAATAACATTTCATTTACCAAAATACACGTATGCCGCACAGGTAAATAACGACAATACGGTCTAACCAACCACGTCGAACTGACCGTCAACCAGCGCCGCTACGCTTTGCGGTTGCCCGCCGCTGAGGTGAGGCGTTATCCACATTTTGCTATCTGCTATTTATGGCAGTAATTTCAAGCCTTAAATATTTGGGATATCATTTTCAAAGTAATACAAGTAATCCGAAACCATGTGTCTTACATTAACGGTTTGAATAAATGTATTATTCTTTTTTTTCTGACATTGTTGTTTTACTTCACTTTATTTATGTCATATTTGCTGTAGCTGGGGGTATTCTATTGATTTGGTGGCCGAAAGTGATTTGTATACAATTTCCAGCAGCTTTATGGGCCGTCCTGATTTCATTTGTGGGGTGGATTTGTCCGCTAACGTATCTGGAAAATTGGCTTCGTATCAAAAGTGGGGGAATAGGTTATTCAAAAGGATTTATTATCAAATATATAGAACCTATCTTGTACCCTGCTGGTCTCACATATTATCATCAAGTGGTTTTAGGCATATTCGTTGTTGTGTTGAATCTGGCAATATACGGATATATTTTTAAACCTATTGGATGGTTCCTACCCAAAAGGGAAATAACGTGTCAATGAAGGGCTAATCCATCCATACAATCCTACAAAATGTTTGACTTTTTGTGATATCGTTTTTCAATAAGGGCAAATCTTTTTTACTGGGTTAGCCTATTTCATTTTTATGATATATGTAAAACGATTAGAGTTGATTCAGGATGTGCTTATGGCAAGATATTCCAAGAAAGGGACAGGATATAATTTTTGTGATACGATATTATGGTATCACAATTGCTTGTGAACAAAGATACTTGCAAGGTATCTCAAAAAGGTTTGGTTCGGTAATAGATCCGATTTAAACCTAATCTGCAAAATCCTCCAATTTCATATTACTCAAGCACATCCAATAAAAAAAGATGTCTTAATCCTGGTCCAGGTCGTGATACCGATAAAGAAGTTAAGTAAAGAACAGCGCAGATCGGATCGGTTATTGAGACTAAAGATTTTTTCTTGACTGCACTTTAAAATATGTAACAATGTAGTTATAAATTGACAAAAGAAATTGACTCTCAATCCGTTGAATCTTAATGGAAATTATCATGGATAACCTTACCTCAAAATCCACCCGAATTTTCAAAACTGGATATGTCCTCAACGACAAATGGGTGATTATCGAGTTTATCGGTAAAGGCGCCATGGGTGAGGTTTATCGCGCCCATCAGCTGAACCTTAAACGGGATGTAGCGATTAAGGTCATCTCGCTGGAAATGCTCGCTTCTTTGGAAGACGATCCTGAAGAGATTGAAACCGCCATACAGAGATTCCGGCGCGAAGTTCAGGCCATGGCACGGGTTCGGCATCACAATGTCCTGCAAATTTTCGACTATGGCTCAGAAACAATCCATAAAGATGACCGTGATGTTCCGGTGGAATATATCGCCATGGAATACATTCCAGGGGCCACGCTTCGCTTTACCATGTCTGAAGAAGGGTTCTATCCTGAACAGGATTTGATTTCGGTCTGGCTGGCCGATTACTATCTTCCATTATTAAAGGGTGTCGAAGCCATCCATGCCAAGGACATTTCACACCGTGACCTCAAGCCTGAAAACGTTCTCATGGACGGTACAACCCCCAAGATCGCCGACTTCGGACTGGCCTGTTCAATCTACATGCAGCCCGTAACCCAGTCTTTAGATGTCAAAGGAACTCCGGCATATATGTCACCGGAGCATTTTTTTGATTTTAAAAATGCCGATAAACAAAGTGATATTTATTCTTTGGGCAAGATCCTTTACGAGGCTGTTGACGGCAAAATCTCCTCAAAGGTCCTTCCGTTTAAGGGTGCCGCCCTTTCAAATCCGGATACGCCTTTTCTTCAAAAACTAAACCAAATAATTAAAGACGCCACTGCCGATAAGAAGGAAGATCGATTGAAATCAGTGGGTGATCTTCGAAATGTCATTATAGAGGCATTAAATATCCTGACAACCGAAAGCATACCGGACACGCCGACAACTCCCAAACCGTCTGCCTTACTATATCATTCCCGGTTTATCTGGACAGGTGTTGTCATTGCCGTTTTGTCCGTGGCGGCCATGGGTTTTTGGCACCTGTTGGGTGAACCCGGAGGAAAAAAAGCGCTTTTGAAGAAACCGGAAACGATCCAAATGAAGTTGCCGTCACCCGATTCCACCGGGCATTTAACGATGGAGGCTGCAACACCCAAAACCCCCGAACCCTTTATCCTGGGCAAAGACGGCATCATCTTGCATCTAATTCCCGGTGGAAAATTTATGACCGAAAGCAAAGACACAAAGGATGCAGGGCAATCCGTTCAAATCGCACCTTTCTATATGGATGAAAAAATGGTGACAAACCATCACTTTGCCGATTTTTTAAATGAAATGAAGAACACGTTGGTGGTTGAAAACGGTATTGTAAAAAATAACAATGAAATCTGGTTCTATCTTGGAGAAGGAGTTGAATCCGACGAACAGATTTTTTTTAAATTTGATCAATTCCATTTGCGGGATGCCGGGTATGCAGCAGATCCGGTTACCCGTGTGACATGGTATGGCGCATCCGCCTATGCCCGCCACTACGGCAAACGACTCCTGACGGAATCCGAGTGGGAGTTTGTGGTCTCAAAACACATGATCTCAGTTGAACAGTCTTTGGGAGAAAAAACAGATAACCCCCAAATCAATAACGACAAAACATCGACCGGCAGCCAAAATCACACCCATATGATGGACATGGGTGCCACATTCGACGCCGACAAGGGTCCGTCAAAGACACCCTCATCCAAGGAACTTGGAGAAAATTTCAAGGAATGGGTCATACGGAATGATACGGGGCAAGAAAGCATCTATGAAGATAAATCTAAAGAGAATATCTTCTATCCAAGTCTGGTGGTGGCAACGTCCCAACATCCCGGTCAACAATTTAAAAACTTCCGGTATCCATGGGAAGCTTTTGCAGATGTCGGCTTCCGATGTGCCATGAATTTAGGAAACTAGTTATGAACAATCCCTTAAAAAATACTTTTGAAGCCGGATTCGCTCTCAATGACAAATGGGTGGCCATTGAATTTATCAGCGTGCACCCAAACATATGAATGAGAAAGCGTGAATCGATGATAAAATCCCACGCTTTTCTTATTTAAACAGCTACACAGTATATTGTGGTTTAGGGGCAGGTGCAAACCGGTGATATTTCCAAAATCGGTCAAGAAGGCTGATTTTAGATACCTGCAATATCTCTGGAAATATAAGGTCAGTTCAATGGGTTGTGATATCGAACTTAGAAAATTGAACTGTCAAGGGATGT
>Ga0208279_1001236_pt1 | contig 14592 bp, 9 predicted proteins | sample AntAceMetag02UKM_FD_184766 | JGI IMG/M metagenome (GOLD analysis project Ga0208279, IMG submission 184766) | Saline lake microbial communities from Ace Lake, Antarctica - Antarctic Ace Lake Metagenome 02UKM (SPAdes) (version 2) | ecosystem: Environmental > Aquatic > Non-marine Saline and Alkaline... | reverse complement strand
CAACTTTGTAACCAGCAAAATTAAGTTCCTGACATGGAATGGTCCATGACAATTCACAAAATTATTCCAATATATTCTCTTCGATTGAGGGATAAAGCTGATCGATTTCTTTCTGAAGCACGATAGTTTTTTGTAATGCGGTAACGATCCTGCAATAGCGCCGTGCATCCTCGAGAATTCTCCCCTTCCTGTCTTTCAAATATTTATAGAGCACCTGGTATCCGCCGATATGATAATGCCACACCTCCGGTTCGACACCTTCAAAATATTTATCGTCATTTATATAGATCCTGCCGGTTTCCTCATCGTATTTAACTTTCTCGATGCGGTCGTTTTCGCCAGCGCCCTGGTATTTCGCAACCGGTGAATCGAGCTCATGACTTTTCAGCAGGTGCAGGTCCGCCAATGCTTTGCCCAAAGTTCCTATTGCCTTGAAAAGCTCATAATCCGAAGTGAACGGCACACGCGGAAAATCGATCTTCAGAAACTCCGCATATTTTTCACGATACAGTGTGCTGAAAAATACGCCGTAAATATAGTAAAAAATTTCTTCGGGTGTTGGTTTTTTGCCGTATGCAGATGCCAATTCCTCGAATACGCTTTCCAAAATGTTCGGCACTTTTTCCGTCTGATGATGATTGAAGAGGTCTTTATTTTCTTTGTTGGGATAAATGTATAGAGGAAAAATAGATTCACCTCCCTTATTATCAGATCTAATAAGACCATCAGATACAATAAAATCTGAAATAAAAAAATAGTTGCATCTTTTTGAAGATGGCTGTTGTCTCCTCGCTATTATACCAACGTTTTCTTCCAGCATATTGTGCATAACTTCATATCTGCTACGCTCAATCAAGTCCTGATTATAGGTAATATATCTTTCATCGAAGGGTCGGTAAGCAATATTTTGGACACAGTTATGAATATCATTTTTATTAGATAGTTTCTTTCTAATTATTGATAAATTCCAATTTTTCTTGGATTTTAGTCTGTATGATCTTTCTATTATTTCATCATCGATCGTTAAATTTATAAATTGATTCAATCTGTTTCTGAGTTCGTTTTTGGAAAAACCGACAGCAAAAGAGTCTCTCGCTGTAACAATTCCCACGCTATTTACTGGAAATATGTCAGTTATTTTTTCCCATTTTAAATAATTCTGAATGGCAGCAGTCTCTCGTTTGATAAAGAAATAATAGGGACTCTTTGGAGTAATCGCCTCAAAGGTGAAGGGCAATATTTCTTTGCGTTCGAGCCAATCATATTTATTATCTCTCAGACCATAAAGGTCATGATAATGCACCTTACATCCCGTTTGCCCCGCCTGTTTTATCATAAGGCAGATCGCCACGCCCTGCCGGATATCAAAGACGTTCTCATCCTTACTGCCGTCAGGAGCTGTCTCTTTTTTTAAGCTGTTCCCATGCAGGTTTAGGATGTAGATTTTGTCAAAGGTTTTCATTAAGCTTTGGCGCATACCTCGGAAGGTCGGATTATCAAGGTAGCTATGGTTGGTGATCATACCGATCACGCCCTGTACTGCTTTCTGGATTTTCCATTGAGCAAAGCGGAGAAATTTTACATAATCGTCCTGTAACCATTTAGGATTTCTTTCACCGAGCGGTTTTCCGTCCACTTCATAATAGCTTTGAGCGCCGTCTATGTTGGATTTCAGTAGTTTTTCAGTCCAGTCGTTCATGTTCGAGGAAATGCCGGAATAGGGTGGATTTCCCATAATGACCAAGATGGGAATCTGCTGCTTTACCTCGTTTGCAAGATGGTTTTCTTCACTCAGAGAACTGAGTCCGGGAATATTAACCGAATCGAGTTCTTCCATTTCGAGAGTATTGGTCAGGTAGAGCTTGAACCGCTCGTCATCGGACATTCTGTATCCCAGTTCTTCCAGCAGAAATCCTATCTTCAGGTGACCGATCGCATATGGAGCCATCATGAGTTCTAAGGCATAGAAGTTTTTGAGTATGTTATTCTTTATAAAAGAATGCAGCCCGCCTTTGCCGTATTTTTCATCGAATTCATGCACGGCTATCTTGATAGCTTCTGCGGGAAAGGTCAGTGTTCCTGCAGCAGGATCGAGCACGGTCACATTTTCTGATGCAAAGCCCTCCGAAAGACCGAACTCCTTTTTCAGTATTTCATGTAAGGAATGGGTAATATATTGCACGACGGGTTCCGGTGTATAATAGACGCCGCGGCGTTCCCGAACTTCGGGATCATAGGAAGCCAGGAAGGTTTCATAAAAATGGATGATCGGGTCTTTACCTTTTCCTTCCTGAAAGAATTTACTCAGGATCATTTTGACGTCTGTTACTCGAAGCACTTCCGAAATATCATCGACAATTACTTTCAGTTCTGTGGGAGGGTCTTGCAATGAAATAAAACGAAAGACATCCCTGAGAATACCGATTGTGTGCGGGATATACTGATATGCAAGTTGCCTGTTAAAATCCTTTTCTGTGCGTGTTCTTGCAGCGAACAAACCGTATGTTATAGTTTGAGAATAAAGATCTGCAAATTGCTCGTGTGTGAGAGAGCCGATGAGATATTTCTTGAACGCTTCATAAAATCCGAGTATGTCCTTATTTCCTTTGCCCTCTTTTTCTTTCAGCTCTATTGTAATTACTTCGTCACGTAAAAATCGTGTCCTTTTAGCGAGCTCGACAGCGAGTGTTTTTGCAGAATGGACTTTGGGCAGCGAGAATGAAAAGAATGTGTTCATCAGTTTGATGAATTCTTCTTCGTGTTCGAGTGGCGGTGCTGTCTTCAATCTGTGTGCAATTTCTGGTCTTCCGATCTGAACAGCATCGATAAGCTCTCCATCCCTGAAAAGACGGAATTCGTAGAAATTTGTAAGAATCACATTAGGGAAGGTTGAGCAGTAGCGCTTGAGTTGTTCGGAATATTGAATTGCGTCTAAGTTTGATGTAGTTGGAGCTTTTGCTTCGATATATCCGGTGATATGGTTCTTGCCATCCCAAATTCTGAAATCTGGATTTCCTGCTTCGGTTTGTTTGGGAAGTGTGGTTATGTCTACGTTCTTTATTCCATACTTCTCCGCAAACGCAAAGATGAGCTTCTCGAGCTGAGAATAATAGCTCTCTTCTCGGGCATCACCGCGATTATAGGTGACCTGTAATGCTTTTAAATATTCTTTTAGCATGATCCCTCATTTCTTTGATTCGAGATTTAAAAGTAATAGTTTTTATGGCAAGAAAAATAAAAAAACTTTCTGGTATCACAAAGGAAGCAACCTTTACGAAAGTTTGGAACTTTCGCAAAGTTCAGCACAACTCTTCCTTATCTCGTTCCTAAGTTGCACTTGGGAACGAACCCGTAATTGCTGAGAGGTATCTGTCTTTCAAAACATGGGTTACAAAGTCCAACTTTGTAACCAGCAAAATTGATTTCCTGACATGGAATGGTCTATGACAACTCATAAAATTACAATAGTTTCTGCCGCTTTATCAGATAGGCAAAAAGCACCTTATCATAAGGAGTGGAAGTCGTAACAGGCACATAATCAATATAAGACGTGTGGCATTTTGACGAATAATACGCCTTCATCTCCTCGATCTTCTTCTGGTAAGTTTTCTTTATCTCCCACGGCTGGGTAATAATTTCCTCCCCTGTCTCCATATCAATAAATCGTGTTTTTTTATTATAGGAAAAATCAATCTCTTCCTGGTCAAGAAGATGGAAAAGTACCACCTCGTGCTTCTCATGCCGAAAGTGCTGGAGCCCGAGCATGACTTTTTCCGGATCATCCAACAAATCTGTAATGAGAACTATCAAGCCCCTCTTTTTTATTCTGTCTGCAAGATTGTGCAGTACGTCGGGCGTGTTTGTTGTGGAATGCGGCTCTGTTTTTTGGAGCTCTTTAAAAATAGTGTTGAGGTGCACTGATGTCGAGCGGGGAGGAATGTAGGAATGTATTTTCTCTGAGAAAGTCAAAAGCCCGACTCCGTCTTTTTGCCTGATCATTAAATAGGTGAGCGCAGAAGCAAGTGTTTTTCCGTATTCCAGCTTCGAGATTTTCTGCGAACTGAATTTCATCGAGTTGCTGCAATCCAGCAGAATGTATGCCTTCAGGTTTGTTTCTTCCTCGTATTTTTTGATGTAATACCTGTCGGTTTTCCCATACACTTTCCAATCAATATGCCTGATAGGATCACCTGGCAGATACTCGCGGTGTTCGAGAAATTCCACACTGAATCCGTGGTAGGGTGACTTGTGTAGTCCGGTAATGAAGCCCTCGACTATCAATCGTGCCCGAAGCTCGAATCGGTCGAGTTTTGCTGCAACTTCCGGCGCTAAATAATCTTTCGGATTCATTTCTTAAAAATATTCTTTCCTGAATATGCCAGCAGCATTTCGATGATCAAAAGTGCCAGCACGACCCATAAAAGCTGCTTCCAGAATTCATACCCGTAGCGCGATGTCAATATCTCATCCCGGCAGTTTTCAGCAGTAAGAAAATGTATGTTGCCGTTATCTTTTGTTATCTGATCCTTCTGTGCAGTACTCAATAGCGACAGGTCGCTTTCCTCTCTCGGTGCATTAAAGGAGAGAACTTTTACAAGCCCTGAGTCATCATAAATATAATAATGCCCCTGCTGATCAGTGTTTGGAAAAGTGTTTCTGTTACCCGTAAATGTTAACGGTACGATATCTCCGGCGGGGATCTGGCAGGTAAATTCTCCATCCAGTTCAAGACCTCCTGCCGGCACACTGCCAACAGCGTACTGAGTGATCTCCGAAGATGCATCCCCAAGATAGTATCCAATATTATAAAAAAGAACCGGGAAAACGGTCTGGTAAATTATATTGCTCCAGGACTCCGTGAGGTCAATTGCAGAAAGCATCAAATTATCTTTGATCAGAATCACGGGATTGCCGGTGTCTGAAGAAATGAGAGGGACAAAATCGGGTGCATGCACTTTCCACATTCTGTATATGTCAGCAGACTGGAAATGCTCCTCGCCCAGAACGGCACAGATCGGGTGTGCACGGTTGACAAAATCAATAGCCGAATATTCTTCATCAATATTTTGATAATGTATGTTGCGTCTAATAAGCCATTCCTGCAAGCTACTTCTTTGATATACATGCTCATCGGGTATAAGAAATATTGCCTTGCCTTTCTGCAAAATTTCATCGGCATAGAAACGTAATTTTTCATCAAAAGCATTCACTGAATACAATATGAACAATTGATTGTTCTCAACAATCTGCTCATTCATTTCCTGCGGTGTTTTTTGTTCCCATTGTTGTTGTGTTATTACTTCAAGAACAGATGAAAGTGCTACCGGTAGTTGTGTTGAGGAGATAACACAGATTTTCGGTCTGCTCTGCACGGGAAAATTGAAATAAAAGACATTATCATCAGGAAGCATCTCGTCTTTTACACGAACCTCTCCGAAATGGAACCGTTCCCCTTGCTGGGGCATCTCAAAGGTTAGCTGTTTCGATTGATAAGGGTTCAGGTTAAGCGCTGTTTCCGCCCGGGTAATATTATTCAGAACCAAAGATACAATAACATCGGAAAGAGATTTTGATGAATTGTTTTTTATTACTGCCTGAATTACGGGTTCATTTGTTCCACTCAAAATTTTGGGAACACACCGTGCGCTTACCGAGCTTATATTTTGCCTTATGCTGTCCTCTCCAACAGGTATCACAAAGAGTTCCTCTGCTAATTTTACTTCATCAATATCTTTCCACGGAACACTCTGTCCATCGCTGATGAAGTATATTTCTTTATTGATCATATCTGTATTTTCAAGTTGTGGTTGTGTGCTCTCAAGAACCTGCTGTAACGCCATAGTATTGTCAGAAATCGTAATAGACTGAAGGTCTTTCGCTGCCTGAGAAGGACTTGTAAAATAATCTTGTTCGGCATTGTATGCTCCATCCAGACTCAACAGCATCACCCTGTCCTTATCATTCAATAGATCAAGCATATCCTCAACTTTCTCCCTGGCTTCAGAGAAAAGAGTGTTTTCTTTTTCCAGATAATTCATACTGAAACTGTTATCCACTACAAGAGCAACGGCTGTTGGTGCATGGGATGTACTTTTCTGAGGCAGGAGGGTTTTCAGAACAGGCCGTGCAAGAGCAAGGATGAAGAAAATTATGATCAATATCCTAGTAATAAGCAACAATAGTTCACGCAATCTGAGGAGACGGGATTTTTTCTTCTGTACTTCTTTCAGAAAACGCAGAGAGCTGAAGTATACAATTCTGGGTTTATATTTTATAAAAAGATGGATAAGAATGGGGATAATTGCTGCGATCAGCCCGATGAGAAAAAGTGAGTTGAGAAAAGATAAATTCATGACACCTGTGAGGATTTAATTGTTTAGTTAATTGTTAATAAAATTTATTGTATTTCTGAATGGAAATATTTTGAAAATCAAATGAGACACACTTCCCTCCGACAAATCGATTCATCGGATTAGGAAAGTTCCTTATCATATATCCGGTAGGTTTTATAGATCTTCCCTCCCATACGTTCGATGGGACGACACATGCGAATGTTATCTTCCAGAACCCACGACATCTCACCTCTGGACATTCCCTTTTTTAAGCTTGTTTTTATGGTCTCGTAATACAACACAGTATCAATACCAATGTTTTTATAATTCTTCACGATACCGAGAGTAAGAACTCTTACCTGGTCTATCTGCTTCATAGCAAAGAGAAGTTTGATCCACCCAAAGGGCAAAAGCCGTCCAGACCTCACCTTTATAAGCGCCTGATTCACGTCTGGTAGTGCGAGAGAAAACGCAATTGGCTTATTCTCGATATACACAATATATGCCAAGTCAAAATCAATGATATCTTTCAGTTCTTTTGCGAGGTATATCATCTCTGCGTGGGTTATGGGCACGAAACCCCAGTTATACTGCCATGCATTATTGTATACTTCAAAAATAATCTCAACATCTTCCAAAAAGTGCTTCTTGCGCAACTTCCTTATAGTGTAATTCCGTCGTTCTTTGATCTTCCCTATGATCCGTTCAAAACGTTCCGGCATTTGGCTGATATTTACATAATAGGCAACCAGATCTTTTGCTTTATGAAAACCGAATTTCTCGATAAAGCTCTCATAATACTGGGGATTGTAAGGCATCATTACGGTCGGTGGTGAACCAAACCCTTTTACCAGCAAAGCGCACTCATCATTTGTGGAATAGTTCATAGGACCGCGAATGGCATCCCTGCCTCGTTCCTTTAGCCAATTGGAAGCAGCATGAAAGAGTGCTTCGGCAGCTTCATAATCCGGCATGCATTCGAAAAAGCCAAAAAAACCAACCTTGTCCTTATGAAATTCATTGTGTGTATGATTGATATGCGCAACGATCCTTCCGACAGGACGTTCACCACGATACGCAATGAAAAACTGGACTTCGGCATTCTTGAAATAAGCGCCCTTTTCAGGATCAAATCTCTCTTTCTCCATGCTGATCAGGGGCGGAACCCAGTTCTTATCATTTTTATAAACTGTCCATGGAACCTTAATAAAGGTCTTAAGATCGGCTTTTGATACTACTTCTTTAACTGTGATTTTTTTAGTATTAGTCATCTATATCTCACTACTGTGTCTTCTTGAAATAAGAAAATTTACAACGCCCATTATTACAGAGGCGAGCAGTAAATACTTCACTTCCACCTTTACATTTTTCAGAGGGTTATAAAAATAACTCACTACAGGAACCATAATAACCATTAGATATTTTGAAAACCGGATCTGTTTATATGCAAGAATAATTATTCCAGATACTGCTGCAACAATGAGGGTCGGAACAGGCGCAAAATAGGCAAGCAACGCAATATACGGAAGAATGCTGTGCCCCCCCAAAAATCGGTGCATCACTGGGAAATAATGTGCGATCACTGCAGCAAGACCGACGAGCATGAGTAGAACAGGATTGTCTTTCAAGAAGAAATACTGGGTCAGGAAAATAATGAGATACACTCTCATAAAATCTATGAGCCAGCAGACAATTCCGATCGCTTTACTTACATTCCTGTACACATTCCCGGCATCAGCTGTAAGATTTCCCGCTTTGTAGATATTCACCTTGCTATAAAAACGTGTAAATAAACGTGCAAAGGAAAATGAACCCAAAAGGTACGCTGCCAGGATCAACAAAATTTCTTTAATTATTAAGCTCATAAGTATTGTACAAAAGCTAAAAAAGTAATTGCATCGTCAAGAATTTCTATATCAGGGTTATTACAGATAACTCGGCAAACGTCCTTTCTAATTGCTATTATTTCCAGAAAAATTTAACCAGAAGATTGTTTTAAATCTGAAAAGCTTACTATACAATAAATGATTAAATAGACATTTTAAAATTTCAAAAACGTCTTTCGAGGGCATGAATACCCACGCTGAATACAAAAACCTAACCCGGACAAGCCGGAACCAGTCGGGAAATATTAACCAGTAATAAAGCAATGCTTTGGAAAACAATATTTTCGGACTCATCTTCGGGGGCAGGGGGGGGTGTCTTTATTATATCACCCACATACAGAATTTTAGTGAATTTTAATCGGTGTTGTAAGATGCTCTATTTGAACTTGTGTCCACACTTCTCGCAAATCATAAGCCCAGATTGGCGAACTTTCACAACAATTGCTATAATCACCCCTACAAGCAGACCAATTAAGAGCGGAATGCGAAGTGCATAGATGGCTGACCCCGTGATGAGTCCGAAAATAAGAACTGCACCAGGGGCAATAATCAATATGATTAAGAGAAGTAGACAACCAAGGCAACTCCTTCCATCTCCCGTGCTCTTGTTCTTCTTATATTGACGATAAAGAGTTATTCGTTCAGAATAACATTTTGGACAATGATTTTTCATTTCTCCTCCGAGAAAACTTATAAAATACAATAAATCAATATTCCTGTCTAATACGTGTCAATAAAATTATTTACAGTCTAGTAAAACTCCGGAGAGATCACAAAATCAACCCTCCTGCTCAAATATCCGGTAAGGCTATCCGTTAGGTGTTTCGGGTATCCGAGTCAGTTATAAAAGAGGATCAATCTCTATAGTTAAATTATAAAGATGAAGAATATCATAAATGTAACTTGACATATTATTTTAATTAAAATTTTTTTATAATCAGAAATTAAAATAAGAGGTTGTGAAAAATGTCATGAAAGAGTTATTAGAAATGAAAAGACAATGAGGAGGTTTTATGTCTAATAAAAATAAGAAGCAAAAAGATAAAGTTGACAATGATACTTTAATTCCTCATGATAATGAGGAAAAATATTTAACTCAAAGCACTCTTAATTGTCTTGAGACAATCAAAACTAAAGATAACCACGATAAACAAGAAATTAAAAAAAAAGAAGAAGATAATAATCTAATCATAAAAAACGAACACTTCCAAGAAAATGATTCATTTTTAGAAGACACATTATCAATAATTGTTTCTAATATTCAGATACTTCAAGATAGTTTTAACACAAAGATTAAATACGATCTTCACAAAGATGAAATCATTGATAAAATGCATGAAGAACTTAAAGAATATAAAAATGACATAATATTAAAATCAGTAAACCCAATTATTCTTGATTTAATAGGATTTTATGATGATTTTGAAAGCTCAATCATTTTTTACAAAGAAAAAAAAGGTGAATCTATTATAAGTATTCTTAAAGATTTTCAATTAACTGTATTGGATATACTTGAAAAACATGATGTTTATGCTTTTAAATCTCCAAACACATCGTTTGATTCAAAACAACAGCAAGCTATGAAAATAATTGAAACTGATAATTCTGAACAAAATCTAAATGTAAAAAAACATCTACGCTTAGGTTTTAAAAGAAATGATAAAGTAATAAGACCGGAACGAGTCGAAGTATTTAAGTATCGACCAACCGAACAAAAGAAAGTAAAATTACCTGATAAGATTGAAAATGATATAAATAATGATAAAAAATAAAACTAAGGAGGATACAAATCATGATGAATGAAAACAAGCCACTTGCAGTAGGAATCGATTTAGGGACAACTTATTCATGCATTTCTTACATGGATGAGTATGGAAAACCGGTGATTTTAAAAAATATGGACGGGGATTCCATTACTCCTTCAGTGGTTCAATTTACCGAAGAAGGAGAAATAGTAGTTGGAATAATTGCTAAGAAAGAAAAAGCACTTTACGATCCGGATAGGACAGTAGAATTTGTGAAGCGTTCAATGGGTGAAGAAAACTGGAAACATTTTGTTGGTGAAGAAGAATATACAGCTGAAGAAATATCATCTTACATTATCAAAAAAATCATTACTGATGCTTCAATAACTCTGGGGAGGCCTGTTACACAGGCAATAGTTACTTGTCCAGCATATTTTGGACCTAATGAAAAAAAAGCAACTTCTCAAGCAGGTCATATTGCCGGTTTGAAAGGCTATTTAGAAGACGATATTGTAAACATTATTCCTGAGCCAACCGCTGCAGCTTTTTATTATGGATTAGAAAAAGCGAAAAAAGATGAAGTGGTAATGATTTATGACCTTGGTGGTGGAACTTTTGATGTTACTCTCTTGAAAATAGAAAGTGGTTCTGTAAAGGCCATTTGTGTTGATGGCAATAAAGAACTTGGAGGAAAAGATTGGAATGATGTCTTGACAAACTATTGTCTTGAAACAGCAAAAGAACAAGGATTGAACCTTGATGAATTTTATGAGGATACTACTTCTTTATATGAGTTGCAATTAAAAATTGAAGATGCAAAAAAAGCGTTAACTTCAAAAAATAAAACAAAAGTTTTATTTAAATTTCAAGAAGAAAGTTTTAGGATTGAATTAACTAGAGATAAATTTGATGAGATAACAAAAGTAAAATTGGATGCTACAATAGCTTTATGTGATCATATGCTTTCCGAATCAAAAGCAAAAGGTTTTGAGAAATTTGATAGAATCTTACTAGTTGGCGGTTCAACTAGAATGCCGCAAGTAAAAGAAATCCTAGAAACAAAATATACCGGGATTCCAATTGAGTTTAATGAACCTGATGAGGCAGTTGCTAAAGGTGCAGCGTTGTTTGCACAGAAACTAATCATTGAAAAAAAAATCGATGATGAACTTTTTAAGATTTATGGTGATAAAAAAGATGAAATTAAAAAAAATAATCCTGAAAAGCTCAAGGATGTTTATGAAGATATTTCACCTGAATTTGGAATCCCTGCGCACACAATTGAAAAATTGGCTAATACTGAAATAGTCAATGTCACTAATAAAAGTTTTGGAGTAGTTATAGTTGTAGATAAAGCAAGTATGAAAAAAATGTTGGCTACTTTGGTCATAAATAATTCCAGTCTTCCTAGAGTGGAGACAGGTAAATTTGGAACTCTTAAAGAAAATCAATCAGATCTAGATTTAACAATTATGGAAACAGTTGTAACAGCCAAAACTGTCGAATTATCAGATTGCAAAGAAATTGGTAAGGCAATTTTGAATTTACCTAGCGGATTACCTGAAGGTTCTCCAATTGAAGTTACTTTTCATCTTGACCAAGCAGGCATGCTGAAATTTTCTGGTGTTGAACCGTTAAGTGGTAATCATGTTGAAGGTGAAATCGAGACTTCCTCTGTAATGACAAAAGAAGAAGTGGAGGAAGCTAAAAAAAGATCAGATTCAATGACATTTGCATAAAGGAAGGAGAAATTATTATGCGCAAAGCAGTAGGGATTGATTTAGGAACAACATACTCAGCGATATCAATAATTGGTGAAGATGGTCTGCCGAGAATTATCAAGAATTCTGAAGGAGAGAGATTAACTCCTTCGGTTGTATATTTTGAAGACGGAAAACCAATTGTTGGAAAAGAAGCCAAAGAAATGCAAGCATTTGGTGCAGAAGCAGCTGTCTCATTGTTTAAAAGATCTATGGGTGATACAAATTACAGATTTTTTGTAGAGGATAAAGAATATACACCTGTAGATCTATCAACAATGGTTCTAAGCAAATTAAAATCCGATGCAGAATCTGAATTGGGTGAAAATATTACTCATGCTGTAATTACAGTCCCTGCATATTTTTCTGATTTTCAAAGAAGAAATACTAAAACTGCCGGAGAAAATGCAGGTTTTACTGTGCTTCGTATAATCAATGAACCTACTGCTGCTGCGATTGCGTTTGGATCTAATAAATTTAAGGATGATACAACAGTTCTTGTATATGATTTAGGTGGTGGCACTTTTGATATTTCCCTAATAAAAATATCAAAGGAAGAAGTCGAAGTAATTGCTACTGCCGGAAATCATGAACTTGGTGGAAAAGACTGGGATGATGTAATACTTAGATATTTTGCATCACTGTTTGAAGAGCAATATGGTGAAGGTCCGTTTTTATATAGCGTATTGATCAATGATCTTAGAGTTAAGGCTGAAGCAACTAAAATTGCCCTTTCAAACAAAAATTCTTCATCATTCTCCATAACCTTTTCGGGAAAAATAGTTCGATATGAGATTAACAGAGACAAGTTTGCCCAACTTGCTGCACCACTTACGGAAGCAACGATCAGTTTGGTAGATCAAGTATTAATAGATGCTAACTATCAAAAAGAAGATATAGACGGGATTTTATTTATTGGAGGATCCACAAGAATGCCAATGATAGAAGATATTCTGTCGAAAAGATACGATTGCCCGATAATCAAAAGCATCGATCCTGATGAAGCGGTTGCACTCGGAGCAGCTATACAAGCTAATATTGATATGCATACAAGATCAATACCCGATCCCGAAAGTCACAAAAATCAAACATTTTTCTTAGCATCTAAAACTATCAAGGATGTTATGAGTCACAGCCTCGGCATTGTTGCAGCTAACTCAGATAACAGTAAGTACCTAAATTCAATAATTATTCCTAAAAATCAACCTATTCCTTCAACAAACTCAAAACCATACAAACTACAAACCGGTTCTAAAATAGATAATCAAATGGAGGTTTATTTGACTCAAGGAGAAAATGAGCGTCCATTAGATAATCAAATTATTGGGTTATATCGATTTTCAGGTATTTCCCATAATAAAAATAACACAGTTATTAATGTTTTATACGAATATGATGAAAACGGGATTATTCAGGTATCGGGAAAAGAGAGTAATGGGAAATCATTGAATTGCACTAAAGAACCGATACCTGAAGACTTATCTTGGTTAGATAGAGCTCCTGAGCTTCATCAGAAAAGTACTGAACACCTTTCATTGTATTTTGCAATTGATCTTTCCGGCAGTATGTCAGGTCATCCTTTGAAAGAAGCAAGGAAAGCTGCAAATAGTTTTGTCTCAAATATTGATCTTGCTCATTCATCTATTGGTGTAATCGGAGTTTCTGACAAAGTAAAGATATTTCAATCTTTAACTCAAAACTCAAAGAAAATTACTAATGCTATAAACAGCATGGTTGAAGGTTCTACGGGATATTGCAATAGTGGACAACCTTTCACTGAAGCATACAAGCTTTTAGAAAAGGAAAAAGGAGCTCGCTTTATTCTGGTTTTAGCAGATGGAGTTTGGTCTAATCAAGAACATGCAATTGCAGAAGCCAAAAGATGTCATAAGGTTGGAATTGACGTCATAGCAATTGGGTTTGGTAGTGCAGACGAACAGTTTTTGAAAGACATTTCCAGTTTAGATGAGAATGCTTTGTTTACGGACCTAAGTAAGCTAACTGAATCCTTTACTAAAATTGCCCAAGTACTTACTGAAAACACATCAAGCATGCAAATGCTGAGATGAAAAGAGGGTAATGTTTATGGAAAACTGTTTCTTAATATTGGAATTAGATCCCGATACTACTGATGAAAATGTAATAAAAGCTACAATAAAAAAAAAAGATAAAGAATGGAGTTTGACAAGAAATGATGAAGATGTAATAATTAAACGAACCGCACAGGAAAATCTGAAAAATTTGGAATCGATAGAGAAGACTTTACTTGATCCGGATAAACGAAAAGTGCAAGCAACAGAAGCCAAAAAAAAAATTTCAGCAATAAAGCAATCAAAACTTGCTGATTTTGAAAGCGATATTCTAATTCTTAGAAAGGGTAGGATATCCGAAAAAGCCATAGTTAGAATTGTAAGAAAATATAAATCATATTATTATACTGAGAAAGATGTTCGCGATTTGTTGAAAAGAAAAGAACATCACACTACATCGACAGCAGCACCTGATTTGCTGGATATTACTATTTGGACAGATATCCAGAAGCAATTAAAACTCTTGACTAAACTTAGTGATAAAAATTATGAAAATTTATACGAATTTCTGGAAGTTGATGATGATGAGAAAGAAATTACAATAATACAAAATAAAATTAAGGAACTTTATAAAAAATTAAAACCAAAGGAAGGTAGTTCAACAGAAGCTAACATTAAAATTGATTTACAGAGACATTGTAAAACAATCTTTGCAGATATCAATAGTAGAAAAATTTATGATAACACTCTCAAATACCATGAAGCAGACCCATTATTTGAAATGATAGAAACTGTATGTAATACTGGTAGTATAGAATTTGGTCAGCTAATGCTTCTAT
>Ga0208279_1001233_pt1 | contig 14593 bp, 14 predicted proteins | sample AntAceMetag02UKM_FD_184766 | JGI IMG/M metagenome (GOLD analysis project Ga0208279, IMG submission 184766) | Saline lake microbial communities from Ace Lake, Antarctica - Antarctic Ace Lake Metagenome 02UKM (SPAdes) (version 2) | ecosystem: Environmental > Aquatic > Non-marine Saline and... | reverse complement strand
CTGGAGCTTTCTGCCTCTTGGGAGGACGACAGGTCACCAGAGCAAATTGTCAGGGAACTGAAAAATGGCCGCAAAGACTCCCAAAAACTTGCAAAGGGTTTTTAATGTATCTGCTCGATACCGACACAATCATTTATAACCTTAAAGGAAACGTTATGGGATTTATTATGTTGCAATGAATTCTTCTGCCGCGAACGGATAAACGGCAATTAAACCGACCCCATATCTTGTGCTTGACAAAACATGAATAATGGCAGGAGAGCAAAAGAGAGCGGAAAAAATCAAAAACTAAGGAGAGAACTGATGATTTACAAAATTTTCAAAGGGATATTGGTGATTCTGACATTCGGCCTCGCCCTCGCTTGTATCGGTTGCTCTGGAAGTGATGATTCCACCACGTCAGAACAGGAGGGGTGATTTCCATCACACGCCTACGGCAGACGAGCAGAAAAGGATAGAGGACCTGAAACGTCTCCTGCCGGAAGGGACATACTATACGATAACCGAAAAATCCCGTAACAATGTTAATTGCCGGGAAGGAAACCGGGAGCAATTGGGTCTTTCGGACCTGCCGAACGGCCAATGGTACTATACATACGATAACCTGATCAAGGGGATGGCAGAGTTGATGGAGTTTGCCAACGAGGGGGACGAAAATACGAAGAAACTTGAGATTGCCGCGTTTCTGGCAAACATCGCGCAGGAGACCGGGGCAAAGGTTACCGGCGACCCATTTGGAAGCCCCGGCTGTTTCATACAGGAGGGCGCAGGTGGGCAAGCTCCTAAATTTAAAGCGTGGCATGATTGTGCCTTCGGTGGCTGTAATAAAACCCGTCCTTTCGATTGTCCCCGGTGGCCGGATAATCTGTGCCCTGATGACGAGGTAGGATACTTTGGGAGGGGACCGCATCAGCTAACCCATGACTACAATTATAAGGCATTTGGGAAGGGAATGGCGGGTGCCGATGGAGACGAAGACAAATATCTAAAAAACCCCGACTTACTGACAACTGAATTTACGACCGGCATCGCCGGCTCCATCTGGTTCTGGGGCCATGCAGATTGGAGCACGGGCCGCACGATTCCCTTCAAACCGTCGGCTCATGATGTGGCTGTCGGTAAGTGGGAGCCCACACCCGAAGATGTAGCCTGTGGTCGGATAAAGGCCAACTTCGGCGTCATTATCAATATCATCAATGGCGGACTCGAGTGTGGACCGGGAGCCGGCAATCCGGGGGCTGCTAAAAAACGTGTGGAGTATCTTGAGGCGATCGCCGAAGAGATGGATATAACCATACCCGACGGTTTCCTGGATGATTGTTCGTCACAACAGAATTTTAGTCAATGTCCATCGTATTGAGTGTGCAATCGGGGCAAGGTCGCGGTAGGAATGCCGGTTGTCCAGCACCTCTCGCACAGGGCTTGGGGGGGGTATAGATTCCGGCTCTAATATTCCGAAAATAGAGAGGCTAAGAAAGTGAAGGTTTCCTATAAACCTTCCGTTTGATATTCCCGATAAAACAGAAGGATACATCTGGCAGCTTTGCGAAATCTGGTTGAATGTGGTACGGAAGTATCGTGCACGTAAGTGCGCGTTTTGAGGCCATCTGATTCGACAACAAATGAAAGGAGGAAGAAAAAACTCTATGACACAGCTCTTAACTATCGGTGTGATTGGAAAATCACTTAAAGAAAACGAAAAGCGTGTGGCTATTCATCCGGAACATATAAAACGCATTCCACATAGATTACGAAAACAAATCACTTTTGAAGAAGGTTATGGGTTGAGATTTGGCCTGGATGACGACACTTTAGCCAAACTCACATCAGGACGCGTTGTTTCCAGAGAAGAAATATTGAAAGGCTTTGATTGTGTGTTAATGCCCAAGCCTTTGGCAAAAGATTTGTCTCAGGTACGGGAAAGAGCAATTGTGTGGGGATGGCCGCATTGTGTACAACAGAAAGAAATTACTCAAGTATCAATTGAAAGGAAATTAACCCTTATTGCCTGGGAAGAAATGTTTACATGGAGCCGAACAGGCGATAAAAATATGCATATTTTTTATAAGAATAATGAACTTGCAGGTTATGCTGGAGTAAATCATGCACTAAGTCTGATCGGAATTAACGGGTATTATGGAAAATCACTAAAAGCAGTGGTACTCAGCTTTGGATCGGTTAGTCGGGGCGCAATATATGCCTTGCAAGGTCAAGGATTTCGAGATATCACGGTCTATACGGGTCGCCTATCAACAGAAGTGGGAGATCAATTGCCCGGCATATCATTCAAACAAATGAAGGATGACGGTTCAGGAAATATGCTTGTAGTTGAATCTGACAGCAGTACTCGTCCATTTGCAGAAGCTTTATCAGATGTGCAAATAATTGTTAACGGAACCCTTCAAGATATTGACCATCCAAAAATGTTTGTGCCTGCACATGATGCGGATAAATTGATGAAAGGTACCCTTATTATTGACATAAGCTGTGATGAGGGAATGGGTTTTTGGTGTGCCAAGCCAACATCCTTTGAACACCCAATGTTTGAAGTAGCGGATAAATTTTGTTATTCAGTAGACCACAGCCCAAGTTTTTATTGGAATTCTGCCTCGTGGGAAATTTCAAAAGCATTACTTCCATTTTTGCCCAAAGTCATTGGGGGGCCAAATATATGGGGAAAAAATAAAACAATCTCAAACTCCATAGAAATTAGCAATGGAGTAATTCAAAATCCAAAAATTCTTTCATTCCAAAATCGCGAGAAAGAATATCCACACAAATTTCGTTAATGTTTAGACGAAAAGGCGATCAATCAAAAGCCAAAGAAAACCTGAATAAGGCAACGGGGCTATGCACTTGACTCCACCGAACACAAGATATAGTCGTCGCAAATCCGGGCTATAACGCTGGTTTTTTCAGTTTCAGGCGGCGGCCTATCCGAACGTTCCTACAAGCTGTTCAAGTATAGGCTTGGTTGTTAATAATATCAGATAGTTATGAGTTAAATGGTCTAATAGGATTTTCAGTTGCCAAATAGCCATTTATGGATCTGCTAAACCGATGGAAAAAGAAGCATTTACCGTTTGCACAACATGTAGTAGTTGGTGGAGTCAAGTGCATAGCCCCGTAAGGCAATTGAAATCTTCAAGAAATGTGGTGCTGATGGATGGGTGGAGAAATATGAGAAAGAACTCGCACTGCTGCTCTAAGCGAATGTATACTATAAAAAATGGTAGTTCATGGTCTTGGAGGCGATATGGCGGAAAATGGCACTCCTTTAATCTATCGTGAAGAAAAGGAAATAGCGTTCATTGAAATCAACCGGCCCGAAAAGAAGAATGCCATCAATTTCGAATGCTGGAAATCATTCGACAGCTATTTTGATGACTTAAAATCCAGTCAAGGGATTCGAGCGTTGGTGATAACCGGTCATCCCGCTGACATCTTCTCGGCAGGTGTTGACGTTACGCCATCCGATACGTTCATCACAGACATGTTCCAAGCTCTCCAGAACCAGGACAAAGAAAAACTGGTTGATGGGTTCGCTCATATTCAAAGCGTTCTCACAAAACTTGCCCGTCTTACCTTTCCCACCATTGCAGCTATCAATGGTATATGTTACAGCGGAGCCGCAGAACTCGCATTGGCCTATGATCTCAGGGTGGCCAAAGCGGGCGCAGTGATTTGTTTTCAGGAAACACGTCTGGGACTAACACCGGATTTAGGAGGTACTGTGCGACTTGCGAAATTAGTCGGGCCTGGGTGTGCAAAGGACCTTATTTTTTCTGCTCGGAAAATTGATGCCGAGGAAGCAAAACAATTGGGTCTGGTAAACCATGTTTTTCCGAAAGAAAATTTCCGCTCCCGTGTAACCGAATATGTAGAGAACATAACGACGAATGGCCCCATGGCCCTCCGGGTTGTCAAAGAAATTATCGATTCAACTATTTCGATGGATGAGGATCAGGCGCTCGCATTCGAGAGGGAAAAAGCCGCATCAAATGTTCTTAGCGGTCAGTGCATCGAAGGGATCACCGCTTTTCTAGAAAAAAGGGTACCGAAATGGACTGAAAAAACGGGATCTGGATGATCTGGAGAGGATCAAAGCAGATTACGGCCTGTAAGTGCGACAAACAAGTTTTTCTGGTTTCCAGAGCGTCCTTTCTGGGAACGAGATGATTGGTTTGCCCGCTTCACCGCCCCGCCCCGCCCCGCAAGCGGGATCTTCGATAAGCGGATTCAGAGGTTCAAGCCTGCCCTGTCGCTTATTATTCTTCCTGAACCTTAGCTATTATTTCTTGAAGCGGGCTCACCATCACGTCACCTTTCATCGGATAGGATTCTTTTACCGGTGCGACTACGTAAGCCTCATCCGGAGAGATATCCTCCAGCGCGTTCCAGAAGCCTTTGGAAACTCTGGGGACTGATGATGATTTCAACTCAAAGGCCAGGGTGCGTAGCCCTCTTCTTAAAATCAGATCACCACAATACCAGGGTTGAACGCCAAACCCTATACCCAAGACCCTGACTCCTGTCGAAGATCCCACTGGTCGGGGAACCTTTGAACCTGTGAACGGCTACAAACAACCTGTACTTCTTTCCAAGCTGGAAACGACGAAAGATCTGATCACATCGCACGCTGGGTTGCCGTGATGCTTGACCGGAGAATGAATAAAGGATAAAATAAGATGAAATGAAAACAGGCATCTTCTTAAGCTTATGACCCTGCTCCTCCTTTATGTGGCCTTGGCCCTCGGCGTTTCGTTTGTGTGTTCAATTATGGAAGCCGTGCTATTGAGTGTAACACCTTCTTTCGTTGCGCACATGGAACGTGAGCGCGGGGGGATGGGACGAAAGCTGCGGGCCTACAAGGACCATGTGGATCAGCCACTCGCCGCCATCCTGAGCCTGAATACAATCGCCCATACCGTGGGCGCCGCCGGGGCTGGAGCCCAGGCAGCTGCCGTTTTTGGAAATGCCTACGTGGGCATTATTTCAGGCGTGCTGACCTTTCTCATCCTTGTGATTTCTGAGATCATTCCCAAGACATTGGGGGCTGTTTATTGGAGGCAGCTAACGCCGGTCGTTGTCAGGATGCTCGGCCTGACGATCCGGACTATGTGGCCACTGGTGAAGATGGCAGATGGCCTGACGAAGCTGATCACACGCGGCAAGAGGAAGGTGTTTTTCCATCGGGAGGAGTTCATTGCCCTCGCTGAAGCAGGGGCGCAGGAGGGTGTTATCCATGAAGAGGAATCTCGTATTCTGAAGAGTCTTTTCCGCTTTCGCCAGGTACGTGCCCGCGATATTATGACGCCGCGCACCGTTATCTTCGCCCTTGCCGAGGCATTGACCGTGGCAGAGGCGCTGGAGGCTCATCCCGACCCCAGCTTTTCCCGAATTCCCGTTTACGGGAAGAACCGCGACGAAGTGACAGGGTTCGTTTTGAAGAGTGACGTGCTCCTCGAGGCAGCCAATCTGCAGGGGGGGACAATCCTTTCGCATCTGAAACGCCCGATCCCGGTAATCCCGGGCAACTTGCCGCTCCATGAACTCTTTGATCGCCTGCTCAACGAGCGCACCCACATGGCTCTCGTGGCTGATGAGTATGGCGGTACAGAGGGACTTGTCACCATGGAGGATGTTATCGAAACCCTGATCGGTCTTGAAATCGTGGACGAGGGTGATGCGGTTCAGGATATGCAGGAACTGGCCCGCCAGCAGTGGCGTAAGCGTGCCCTTCGTCAAGGGATCATCACAGAAATCGCAGATGGTCAACCATAAGAGCAATGGAAATATCAATCTTTGATCATCAATGAAAAGGAAAAATAATAGAGGAACATGAGCGGTGCCTGAACGAAAACCACGCCTTGGCGTGGTTCAGCCACGATTTTGGATTTTGGATTTTGGATTCAAAAACCCACACAAATTCACCCGTTTGATCAGAGGATTTAAGGCCTTTGAATTCCTTAGTTTACTGGCAGACAAAATGGATGACAAGATATCCTTCGTTCCACAAATCAGCGGAACAGATCAGGATTATGAGGAAGGACCAGCAACCATATGGGTGATAGTAAATCCGAAGGGGTAAGTAAAGAACAGCTCAGAACGCTTGCTGGAAACCTCGTTGAAGAGCAAAGCACCATGACATTAGCCACAGCGCAAGAAGATGTTGCCTGGGCTGCTCCGGTCTACTATGTCTTTTTCAGATCCGCCTTCTATTTTTTCTCAGACCCGGGATCGAGACATATCCAGGAATCATTGGTAAGCTGTCAGGCGTCTGCTGCCATACACGCGGGTGCATCCTCATGGGAAGAAATCCGGGGGGTCCAGATGTCAGGCAGCCTAAATATGGTGTCCGGAAAATTAGAGGCGATTGAGACCATCGGTAAATACTTGAAGAAATTTGGTTTTGCACAAGAATTCTTTTCGAAAGACCAGGCCCTGGATCTCGATGCTTTTGCAAAACGCTTTCACGTCAGGCTTTACAAATTCAAACCCACGCTTATCTACTATCTGGATAACAGCATACGTTTCGGCTTCAGAGAGGCGGTCGATATTTGACCCCATTCATTAAAGATTCCGAAAGTACTTCTAAAAAGATCTTTTTGTTTCAGCTTGCTTTACAACCTGCAAAAAACTCTGACACACCTTTTGAAATCCTTCATCACTCCATGAGCCTCCAGGCTTCATAATAACAATAACTCTGAATAGTTATGGAGTGTCGCTCCCGATCTCTTTTTTAGCACGAAGTTTGCCTAATAGACAGCCATATGTTGACGATTTTGCTTGCATTGAGTCGTTTTTAAAGTCATAATACGTATATTTTTTCACAAAGTAATCTGGTGGTCAACATTCTAAGGGGAGGTAATCGATGAAAACAATACCTATAAAGGATTTAATGGTGCCTCTCGAGGAATATGCAACTGTTTCAGAAGAGGCTACACTCTTTGAGGCGGTCGCGGCTTTAGAAAAGGCCCAGGAGCGGCTTGACCGTGATAAATATCTGTATCTCCACAGGGCAGTATTGGTATATGACAAGAACAACCAAATCGTAGGTAAAATAAGCCAGTTAGATGTATTAAGAGCCTTAGAACCAAAGTACGATGACCTGGGTGATATGGGAAAGCTGGCGCATACCGGTTTCAGCCCGCAATTCCTGAAGACCATGTTAAAACAGGGAGCTTTCTGGGAAACCCCCCTCAGGGACATCTGCAGCAAAGCGGGTGGTTTTAAGGTAAAGACCTTCATGTACACCCCTACGGAGGGCGAATATATTCATGAAGATGCCTCTTTGGACGAGGCGATACACCTGTTGGTCATGGGTCACCATCAATCTCTCCTTGTGACCCGGGACAAAGAGATCATTGGGATATTGAAATTGACTGATGTTTTTGCAGAGGTCTTCCATATCATGAAGACTTGTGAGGTTTAACAAAGCTGTAAAAAATTGAAATCCCTGTTTTTTGACTTCCATAACTATTTGATATCCCAGTATGCAGTTTTTATACTTTGTGTATTTTGTGCCTTTTTGCGGCTATATCAAATTCAGGCTAATACAAATTTCTATAAGGGAGGTTTTGGTGAATGAGTCACGAAATAGAACATGACGCTGGTGGGGGTGGAATCATGGCCAATAAACTGCTGTGGATCTGCCTTGGGGCCGGGATATTTATCCTGATCGCCTTTATACTGCCCACCCCACAGACGCTTGTGGACATAGTTCAAAAATACGGTTTTGCCGAAAAAATGATGGAGTGGGAGGTGGCGCACAGCGTTGCTGACGCCGCCCATAAGACCATGATTGTGCTCGGCATTATTCCCATGGCCATCATCTTCTTTGCCACGGAAGCAATCCCCATCGGGTTAACCGGTATCCTGATGCCGCTCCTGGCCTACTTCCTCCATCTTCTTCCCCGCAGCATGATCGGAAAGACCTTTGCGGGTGACGCGCCCATGTTTCTCTTAGGGGTCCTGGCCATGGGTGTTGCCGTAGTGGACGTGGGACTGCACAAGAGATTGGCAAGCTGGCTCTTGGGCTGGACCAAAGGCTTCATGGTCCCTGTCTTTGTCCTGTGCATCAGTATGTCCATGGTGGGTTCTTTTATATCGGCCCATGCCATGTGCGCCTTTATGACACCGGTAATGGCTGCGGTCTATTTTGGCGCTGTATCGGCAAAGAGCAAAGGGGGTAAGATAGAGCACGATCCTGCCCTGGCAAAATTTTTGATGTTTGCCCTCTGTTTTTCCCTTAATGTCGGCGGGGTGGGTTCGCCTGCAGCCGGCGGCCGTAACGTGATCATGATGGGGTTCTGGAGCGAATACAACGTCTCAATGGACTTCTTCACCTGGATGAAATACGGGTTCCCCATTGTTCCGGTACTTGGAGTCATTGTTGCTGTTTATATGCTCCTGCTCTTTGGCAGAAAGATCAAGACCAAAGACCTCACACCCGGACTGGTTGCCATCAAGGAAGAAACCAGGAAGATGGGTAAGATGAGCTACGCGGAGTACGTCACTTTCGGGATGCTTATCCTTATCCTCGTGCTGTGGATCGTTGGCGGGGAGGAACTTGGTCTTGGGGGCCCTGCACTCCTGGCTCTACTGATTCCGGTCGTATTCAAGACAACTGACTGGAAAAAGATATTGGGAGGCATATCCTGGGACGCATGGTTCATGTACTGCGGGGCCTTGACCTTAGGTGCCCTTCTCAAGGAGAGCGGCGCCGCAATGTGGCTGGCCCAGAGCTTTCTGCAAATCCTTTCCAGTGTGGATATGAACCATGGTTACGGATTCTGGGTCGGGCTTTCCGCTCTATCCGGGCTGATGACCAATTTCATGTCCGATGCCGGTACAACAGCCCTTTTAGGTCCAATCGTAATCCCCATGGGGATCATGACAGGTGTTGAGGGGGAACCCTGGGCAGTGGGTCTGGCCGTGGCGTTTGCTACCTCGTTTGCCCATTTTCTCATCGTCGGTACCCCGAATAACGCCATTGTCTACGGCTTAGGGACCTACCCGGATACGGGTGAGAAGATGATTCATCCCATTGATTTCATAAAATACGGCTTTGTTCTCTTTCTCCTTTCCATGGCCGTGCTCTGGGTCTTTGAATTCTTGGTGGTTTACCAGATTGTCGGATTCCCTGAGGGGATTCTTGAGACGGCTAAGAGCGCTATGGATGCAGGTATGAAGTAGGTTGAGCGTCAGGATAATGTGCTTTAAAGAATTCAGTAGAGAATCTTAATTGCAGATCTCGTCAAATAGTTGAGTGGTTGAGTCGTTGAGTTGGAAAATAAGTATGTGAAATCAATCCCGCCCCGGGCGGGATTTCAGATCTATACGGTGCCCAATTTTTGGGTAAAGGGTGTCAATTCGAAATAATAATAGCGACTTAACCACTTAACGAGGTCTGAGGGGAGGGAAGTGACAATGTTGAACCCATTGGTTTTATTGGTAGATGATGAAGTCCCTTTTGTGGAGACCATGACCAAGCGTTTGAAAAAAAGGGACCTTATTGTAAACGCGGCCTTTAGCGGACAGGAGGCGCTGGACATTTTAGACAAACACCGGAATACTGACGTTGTTATTTTAGATGTCAAAATGCCGGGCATGGACGGCATTGAGACCTTAGAGAAGATCAAGAAATCATTCCCCTTGACCGAAGTTGTCATGCTTACAGGTCATGCTACGGTAGAATCCGCAATCGAAGGGATGAAGAAGGGGGCCTATGATTATCTAATGAAACCGTGCGACATTGACCAGCTAATGCAGAAGGTGACAGAGGCTACCCAAAAAAAGCGGGTCCATGAGGATAAGATCAGGGAAGCCAAAGTGAAAGAAGCTATGTCAGACCACGGTCTTGCGTAACAAACCGTTAACCCCGATATAGGTTCTAATAGCAATCAATTATTTTGGCTATTTACGTCTAATGGAACCCGGCATGGATCAGGATAAGGATACGCATAACAAATACTACTACTCTCTGACCAGAAATATGCTCCTGGTCATTATACTCGTAGCGATCATGCCCATGATTGTGGTCAGCAGCATCATCCTCTACGAGTTCGATATCTCCTACCACGAAAAAGTCCGTGCCCACTTAGAAGAAGTCATCCTCAAACACAAAAACGATATTGACAATTTTTTGAAACAGAAATTAGGCGACATCCGCTTATTGGCCAAGACGTTCACTTATGAAGAGCTGCGTGACGAATCTTTTCTGCAGGACAGGCTTGAGATCATGCAGCAGATATACGGTCCTGTGTTTGTAGACTTGGGCGTCATAAACGCCCAGGGTCTCCAGGTAGCCTATGCAGGGCCGTTCAAATTAGGAAAGGCGCTCTATTCCAATGCGAACTGGTTTAACATGACCATGAAAAGCGAGTATTTTAAGAGCGATGTCTTCTTGGGACTTCGTGGTCTTCCTCACTTCATTATCGCAGTGAGAGAGAACTGGAACGGCGAACCATGGATATTGCGGGCGACTGTTGATTTTGTGGCCTTTAATAATCTGGTGGAGAATATCCGCATCGGAGAGACCGGCTTTGCCTTTATTCTGAACAAGAAAGGGGCATTCCAGACCAAACCCCTTTTTGATGTAATCCCCACCGAGGTGCCGTGTGCCGACTTTCTCAATGACTGCAAGAAATGCAAGAAGGGGGTTTGCGTTATTGAGAAGGATGATGAGGCAGGAAACCGCGTTATCTATGTTTCGGCCTTGCTGAAACATGGAGACTGGATCTTGATCTACCAGCAGAAGGCCTCTGATGCCTTTTCAGATCTTAGAAGAACGTTCAGGGTGACCATTGCCATCATGGTATTAGCCGGCATATGCATTGTGCTAATCGCCTTTGTTTTGTCGAAAAGAATGGTCAATCGCATTGCGGAATCAGACCAGGAAAAGGAGCTGATTACCGAGCAGGTGGTCGAGACAGGTAAATTGGCTTCAGTCGGCGAATTAGCGGCTGGTATTGCCCATGAAATCAATAATCCGGTCGCCATTATGGTTGAAGAGGCTGGCTGGATAGAAGATCTCTTAGAAGAAGAGGAATTCAAAGATGGGGAAAACCTGAGTGAATTCCAGCGGGCTTTACAGCAAATCCGGACCCAGGGGAGACGTTGCAAGGAGATCACCCACAAACTGCTCAGTTTTGCAAGAAAAACCGATTCCCGGATCCAGGATGTCCAACTGAATGATCTGGTCGAGGAATTGATCGCGCTCTCTGCGCAGAGGGCAAAATTCGCCAATGTGGATATTAATGTGAATCTTCAGGAGAATCTGCCCACCTTACACGTGTCCCAGACCGAATTGCAGCAGGTCTTCCTCAACTTGATCAACAATGCCCTCGATGCCATGGAAAAAACGGGCGGGATTTTGAACGTGTCCAACGGGTTAGAGGGGGATTATATCGTAGTGGAGGTAGCCGATGATGGTCCTGGAATCCCAGAGGCCAATATAGTCAGGATATTTGATCCATTTTTTACTACAAAACCGGTTGGAAAAGGGACAGGGCTGGGTTTGTCCATCTGTTACGGGATTATCAAAAAGATGGGGGGCGACATCATTGTCAAGAGCACGATGGGGGTGGGAACCACCTTCCATGTAAAGATTCCAATTCCAGAGAATGAACAAACAGAAGCTTGATTTTCAGTTAAGCGCCTATGGAAATTATTATCCAACCGCGCTTATGAGGGCCAGGATTATGATAGACAAAGGCGACGTCCAGGAGAAAACAATAAAAGTCCTTCTCGTAGATGACGAAATAGGGTTCGCTGATATCTTAACTAAAAGGTTGGGCAAGAGAGGTATGGCAGTAACACCTGTTTACACGGGAACCGAGGCGATTCAGACGATCAGGAAAAACGATTTTGATGTGGCGGTCCTGGACCTCAAGATGGAAGACATGGATGGCATTGAGGTCCTGAAGATCTTCAAAAAGGCATACCCTGAAATGGAGGTCATTATGCTTACAGGTCACGGTTCGGAACAGGCCGCAAAGGAGGGTATTGAGTACGGTGCCTTTGATTATCTGACAAAGCCATGTGAGATGGAAGACCTGGTGAAGAAGATTCGCCAAGCTGCTCATCAAGGGGGGTGACTCAACTGGAAGAAGTCAGCGTTTTGCTCGTAGATGATGAGGTAGAGTTTGTTGATACATTGGCGAAACGAATGAAAAAGCGCAAGCTGAAGACCTCCAGCGTCAACAGTGGTGAAGATGCGCTTGAATTCTTAGACAAACATCCTATGGACGTCGTTGTCCTTGACGTTAAGATGCCGGGCATCGACGGTATCCAGACCCTGAGAGAAATTAAGCAACAATATCCTTTGGTTGAGGTGATCATGCTCACCGGTCATGCCAATGTGGAGGTTGCAATTCAAGGGATGGAGATCGGCGCCTTTGACTACCTCATGAAACCTATGGCGATTGACGATCTCGTGTACAAGATTCAAGACGCCTACAAAAAGAAATCCATTCATGAAGAAAAGATAAAAGAGCGTCTCCAGAATTCTCCCGGCTGAAAGCCGAAGGCAAAAAGGTCTAACACAAAGGCGCAAAGTTTTTAAGAAACAATTTTAGCATTCATTCGTATCTTCTCAATAAATCGGGGTAACTCTTCTGCTGTGCCATTTTTCTGGATTCCCGCTTTTGCGGGAATGACAGACACTTGCTCCATTCCGTCATTCCCGCGAAAGCGGGAATCCAGGACCTGTTACCGTGACTTATTGATGTTACATTCATTCTTCTCAACCCATTTATGTCATAGGTTTTTTTTAACTTTGTGAAAAATTTCTTATGCTTCTTGTCCGCCTTTGGTGGATTTGCACAGGATTTAATTGTAACTGTCTAACAAGGTCATATTGAAATGAGCAAGGGAGTGGTTTCGGGTCTCTCTAAGTCTTCAGTGATTAACATTAATCAGGGGAGGAGTGATTTTGAAATGAATTTCTTCAGAGAATGGGGAAGATTTATGATGATGGGCGCGAGGGCCCATGCAAGGTGGGAGATTGATATATCCAACACCATACTTGGAGACAAAAAACGGCTCATCATACTTGGGTTGCTTACCGTCCCGGTAATATGGGGGGGCATTGCATTTGCCGACCAGATCGGCACTGCCCTGCCCGAGTTGTTAGGAGGCAAAAAGGCATACAGCCCGGCCTTTTACGGCACCGGGATTTTTATCGTATCCATACTTATCGGATTGGGTGCGGGCCTTATCACCGGATGTATAGGGGCCGGCGGAGGGTTTATTATAGCACCCGCCCTAATGAGCGCGGGTATCAAGGGTATTCTCGCGGTGGGAACAGACCTGTTTCACATCTTTGCCAAGGCAATCATGGGGAGCGTAATCCACAGGAAATTGGGGAACGTCTCAGTCCCCTTGGCTGCTGTCTTCCTCATAGGTGCCATTATCGGGGCAACATTCGGAGGGTTGATCAACCGAGTGCTTTACGAGATCAACCCTGTGCTCAGTGACGCATTTATCACGACGATTTATTCCCTTATGTTAGGGTTCTTAGGTATCTACGCCATGACAGACTTTCTCAAGGCGAGAAAGGCCGATAAAGGCGTTGAAGCCCCCCATGGCGGTGGAGATGCCCACGGGGGAAAGGTAGAAGGGGCGGAAATGGGCAATCTGCCCAAGAAACTCCAGGGCATAAAAATCCCTCCCATGATCAGATTTGATGCCGAAATTATCCCCGGTGGGAGGAGCATTTCGTGGGTGTTCTTAGTCCTGAGCGGAGCACTTGTGGGGCTTGCAGCGGGCATTATGGGGGTTGGCGGCGGGTTTCTGACCTTTCCTATTTTTGTATACATGTTAGGTGTTTCCTCCATGACCACTGTTGGAACTGATATTTTCCAGATCGTCTTTACTGCCGGGTATGCAGCCATAAGCCAGTACGCCATCTACGGATTTATCTTCTACACCTTGGCTATGGGAATGCTGTTGGGATCTCTGATCGGCATCCAGATCGGCGCTATGGTGACCAAGGTTGTTCCTGGCATAACGATCCGCGGATTTTACGCCATGGCGGTGCTGGCAGGTTTTGTTAATCGTATCTTTGCCCTGCCTGCCAAGTTAGGGGAAATGGATGTTATTCCCATTGCAAAGGAGACAGGGGCCGTTTTAGAGACGATTGGGGTCTGGGCATTCTTCATCGTGATTGGAGGATTCTCGGTCTGGGTAATAGGCACCTTTTTGGCAAACATTGGTGTCCTCAAGGGAGAGGAGGGAAGATCATGATTGCTAATAAAAAAGAATTCTTTGGCGGCTCTCTGATGTTATTAGCGTTTATGGCTATACTGATTATCATATTTTCACCCGTCTTCAAGGGACAGAATGGTTTAGAGTACTTAGACGCCCTTTATAACTCCATATCAAAGGGATCAGCCTATTATATTCCAAAGGTTAAGGAAGCAACCGGCAACTTCGCTGGAAAATCCATAGAAGTGACTCTGAGCATGGCGGACGAGAAACAGGCGAATCAGACAGCGCTCCTGTTTAAGAAGGGGGGGGCGTCTGTAAAAGTCGCAGGGGACGCTTTGCAGGTCGCCGGCGATTTAGGCAAAATTCTTGAAAACAGTCT
>Ga0208279_1001227_pt1 | contig 14662 bp, 8 predicted proteins | sample AntAceMetag02UKM_FD_184766 | JGI IMG/M metagenome (GOLD analysis project Ga0208279, IMG submission 184766) | Saline lake microbial communities from Ace Lake, Antarctica - Antarctic Ace Lake Metagenome 02UKM (SPAdes) (version 2) | ecosystem: Environmental > Aquatic > Non-marine Saline and Alkaline... | reverse complement strand
GAAGGAGAGGGCGTACCGGTCATTTTTTACGAAGAAGATCTTTACCCTGTTAGTTTTCAATATGATTCTTCGCTTGAGTGCGAGACTGCGACGTTTCGACACCACATGAAACACGAAGGATGGAAAGAATTTACAATCAAGTCCTCTATTATCCCAGATTCAAAGAGCTTAATAACTACTCTCTGGGCGAATCATGTTAAAATTATAGGGCAGAAGGGGAAAAAATGTATGGCTCAGTACATAGAAGGATATATGAGAGAGCTACAAAATAATCGCCGACTGTCGAATCTCTGTAGTCAGATGGGTTGGCAGGAAGACGAAGGAGGACTGGCATTCGTCCATGGTACAACAGCTTACTATAAAGAACGTAGCCCTGAGACTGTAGGCTTCTCAAGAAACGTCCCTTCGGCGGCTAAAGGGTATAAAACAAGCGGGGAGTTATTACCCTGGATAGATCTGACTTCTACCTTAGATACTCACAAATTCGCACCTTATGCCTTCGCTCTATGTTCCGGAGCATTTGGTGCTCCCCTGATGAGATTTACCGGTTATGATGGAGCAATAGTTGCACTGGTCGGAAAGACCGGGCATGGTAAGACTTTGATGCAGAGATGGGTTCAGAGTGCCTATGGACACCACGCCTCTCTGATGATGTACAAAGAAGATACTAAGAATGCACTTGTAGCAAGGCTCGGACTCTATGGGTCTTTGCCTTTGACGATTGATGAGATTTCTAATATTGATGCTATGGATCTATCGGACTTAGCCTATCGAGTCACACAGGGACGTGATAAAGCCAGGCTCGACGTGAATTCCAGGGAGAAAGCGAACCTCAACAAGTGGAATACTCTGGCAATTGTATCATCGAATCATAGTTTACTCGACCGCTTAGCAGTTGCCAAAGCTGATGCATCTGCTGAAATAAATCGGGTATTTGAATTTGAATTACATCGGCCGGAAGCACTCGACCATATCCTCGGAGCGAAGATATTCAATACGATTGATATGAACTACGGACTGATAGGGCAGATCTATCTCCAGGAGATTGTACGTAACCAAGATAAACACCAGGAAAATATTGCCAATCTCACAGCAGAAATTAATAAAAAAGCTCATTGCGCCCCGGAAGAACGATTTTGGGCGGCGATTGCAGCAGTCACGATTTATGGAGGCTTAATTGCCAGGAAGATAGGGATCATCAAGTTTGAAATAGCTCCTCTAGTTGACTTCGCTTGTGCAGCAATCTCAGCAATGAGGGGTGAAAAGAAAGAAATGATACGTGATGCTGTAACAGTTATAGGTGACTACTTGTCTGATACCCGGAGTAATACTCTAGTTGTGACAGATACGATTAAACGACATACCGACGCCCGAGAAATTATCTTGCCTACTGGCAGCCTGAAGAACCGCGTAGAGTTCGATTCTCGGACACTGTTTATCTCAGTATCTTCGTTCCGCGAGTGGGCAGCTCGTAAATACACAAACGTCGGTGAAACTAGAAGGGAGTTAATTCAGATAGGTGCAATGTATCCGCTTAACAGTGCCCGCAAAAAAGTCCTTGGTGGTGGTACTCCGATAGCTGGAGCGCAGCAACATTGCTGGGTACTTGACCTTAAACATCCATCTATAGGTCAACAAGCCGCGCAGTTAGTTTCAGATATTAATGCAGTTGAGAAAGAAAGCGAGGCAAAATGGAAGTAAATAAAGGCGGATACCCCGTAAAAAATGCAGGTTATTGGAAGCGGCAACATGATAAACTACAAGCAGAAAACACAGCACTCAAAAGGAAGCTCACCGCTGTGAAAGAGTGGGTAGACACGTTGTCCGACGGTGGATGTTTAGACTCAGGGAGAGAAAAAATTGTATAAATTTATCTAGCAAACAAAAAGGAGCCAATAAATGAAAGAAAAAGTTTTTACCGACCTTATGATTGATCTTGAGACAATGGGAACGAACTATGATGCAGCGATTATGTCAATCGGGGCAGTTGTCTTCGATCCGTTCACTGGAGAGTGTGGTGGTACGTTTCATAGTAAGATTAAACTAGACTCCTGTATGGAGCTCGGACTAACAGTAGACGCTTCGACTATTGAGTGGTGGTTAGTACAAGATAAAGAAGCTCAGCAGGAACTTCTTAAAAGTCTTCCTGTAGATGACGAAAACCATGGGCCCGGAAAAGACTCCATCAGAACGGCTATTATTGACTTTGGAACCTGGATCGAAGTTATGAAAGAAGCTGGCATTCTTTCTCTCGAAAGAGTCTGGGGCAACGGTGCAATTTTTGATATTGTCGTCCTTGAGAATGCGATGAATAAATTCAAACCTTTTTACAGTCATATTCTACCGCCGTGGGATTATAACCAGCACCGGGATGTTCGTACTCTCAGAGATATTGCTATGGTTGTTGGCTCAGAAGATTTTAAATACACTATTGATTTCTTTGGAACTAAACACGACGCTCTTGCTGATGCTCAATTCCAAGTTAAGTATGTTTCAGCTTTCTGGCAATATTTGAATTTACAAAGTAGCTACCATTAAAAATAGTCCCCTTGTGAGAACATCTCCAGGGGGATTTCCTCTATCTTTGACTTTCTTCTCTGTAAATATTTTCAAATCCTTCTTTCCGGACTAAATACAAATCTTTCGTGGTTAAATAACCTTTGTCTTTAAGCAAAGACCTCCGTACAACCCCGGACAAATCAGAGGCTTTTATTATACTTGCAGGATTCTTCTTGCTGAACTCTACAATTTGTCTGTATATCTCTTCTGTCGCCATTGTATCTTCATCTTCTATAGATCGGTCAAACGCTCTGAGAAGTTCTGATTTACGAGCGCCGATCTTGGTTTTTAGTTTTGAAAGTTGCCTAGTTTCTGTTTGAACAAGGGCTAAGTCATACGGATTTATACCTCCAGCCATGAGAATATATTCAGCAATGTTCAACTGAGAATCATCGAGAAGTCTTCGCCCTCTTGAATCTTTAATCCCGTCGGTAGCCATTCTGTATGCTTTTAGTCCGTCTTTAATCCCTTTTGGTAAAGCAGCTTCGAGAGCTTTGAAATGTTCACCTTTCCTATTCAGTTCTACAGACCGCGAAAAACTTGTTACGATCCCCCAGGCAGGCCCCATGAGCTGCGCCGCCATCCAGTTCGATAAAGCAGATCCTTCCAGCCATTCAGGAGCATCGAGAACACTCGGCTCGAAAATTTTATCCAGTCCGACCCTGGTTGATGCCTGAGCACCAAAAATTGAAGGCACTCCGTAAAGAAGAACATCAGCCAACTGCTTGTTCGTAGCGGCTTTTATGCCATTGTACAGTTCGTGCTCAGTCAGAAATGGCTCATCATCGTCACCAGCAGCTATAGATACCAAAGCCATAATCATACTGAACATTGGCAGTCCTGCAAAACCTCCCATGATAACAAGCATCGATAAAACACCAGTAAATTCTTTACGCATTTCGTTTCGTTTGGCTTCAAACGCCTGCTGTTCCTCTTTCGATAGTTTTGCAAAATCAGCAGGACGTCTCTTCAGAGACTGAGTCATGAGCCTTAGTATTTTCCAAGCTGCATTCACTCTAAAAGTCTGGAACATTGTAGCAGAAGAAATAACATCATTACTTCTAAGAATCGTAGGCTTTCCACTCGTACTGAAGTCGAACAAAGTATCAAGATTAACAAAGTCAGCATATTCGAAAGCTTCTATAAAGTCTTTCCCGGCAGCTCGTGCTACATCCATCGCCGCTAATATCGCAGATTTCCTGGAGACGAGCTCCCCTTCACGAATGAAGAACATCATGTGATGTAGTAGCCCTGCTTTGTCTTTTCCGCCAATTAAATCCATAGCTTGATGACTTAGTGTAATATTAAGTAGATTCCGGGCTTCAGCCATTCGAAGAGCAAGTAATTCTTGCAAGTAGGCTGTTTTTTTCTTCTCTGTTCCAAGCCGTTTTAGATGTGTTTGAGTTTCTTCAGGCAGAGATGCTTCATCAATGTGGTCAAGGATATTATTGATCATTTCAAGCTGCTCTTCTGCTCTGTATTTAACTTCCCCTATCATAAAGGTAGGACGGGCAGTACTGTCGTTCTTTTCTTGAATAGCTTGCTTTCTAGCTACGTTATACTCTGCTTCTGAGTAAGAGCCAGACAACTCTAGGAAGAAGGGATCAATACTATGAATAGCTCTCGGGCTATATGTTTTTGGGGTCATAGATTTATGAAGCGCCCTGGTAAGAGCTGCGGTAGCTTTACGGGCCCCAAATTTCGCTGCGAGCTTTGGCAGAGTGATAATACCGACCTGGCTCATTTGGAGTAAGAACTGTGAAGGACTGGTTAAATACCATGAGGCAGTCATTTTTCCAAGAACTTGCGCTACAGGTGATGTTTTCCTTACCCGGGCAGATTGGATATGATTCTGTACATTGTTGAGTACCAGGTGAATGAGTGATACATCTTCGACTTCTCCGGCTTTCTTACTTTCTCTGAGCTCTTGTTTCTCTATAGCAATAAGTTCATCGATGCGTATACCTTTTTCAGCATAAGCAATAGACGAAGCAGCTTTCGCAGTATAATCAACAAATGACCTAAAAGCGTTCGTATTAAATCCTAGAACTCCTTTGCGCCGAGCATTACTTCTCCGGAAAGATCCTTCTGGGAGAGAACGCAGCCACATTTCATACATATCCGCTTTGAACCCTTCTCTCTGTTCTTCGAGTTCAGCAGCATGTTCAAGCGACGCTCCTTTAGGAGGAGCAAAACGTGCATCTACTGCGACTTCAATATTATTCCTGATAGCTACTGGCAAAGTATCTTTAGTAACTAGGGTTTCCTCTTTTTTATCTATAACAATTGCAGCTTCAGGGTATATAGATAGTAGAGACTTTCTAAGCGCCTCGACTTTATAGTGACTATCCGCAGTTTCATGATGTAAAACTTTACCATTTTCAGTATAAACTGTGACCATCCAAGACCCGAAGCGACCTAGAGGAGAGTAAGCACCTTTTTTAGTCTGGTAAGCTTTTTCATACTCCGCCCGTAGTTCCGCAGCTTGAATCGGTGCGTACTCTTCCATCCCCTGAATACGACCGAGCATATTATTACGTTCACGATCATGCAGGCTCTTCATTGTAGCGATAATTTCAAGATACTTGGTTTTTATCGACTGCTTCTCTAGCTTTTTATACAGTCCATTTGCGACTTTCCAGGCGGCTTGTGGCGTAAGCTGCTCAGTAATCTTAGGCATTTCATTTTGTTCCCAAGCCTCTTGAGTCCACTCCTGCATAGTCTTTTCCAGACTATCTGGATACACTTCAAAAAGAGATGCGGTGTTCATCAGAAGCATAAAAGTCTGGTGTAGATCCGACCCTTTACTACAGAGCTTAATAGCTTCATTAACAAGTTCTTGAGAGGTAGAAAGTAACCCATCTTGAATATTTGTATGCTCACGCTCCAGACGTGCTATCTCGGGCAGAGACCCAATAAGATCTTTAAATATCTCAACTTTATGAAATAGAGGCATTGTACTAAGTACAGCAGGAAGAGATTTATACCACGAAGATTTAAAGATTTCTCCGGACTTTACAGCAGCTTTTATCGCGGCTACGTTCTGTGCCATGGTCTTCTTTGAATTACTGTCGGACTTCTGAACGGCTTCTTTTGTAGGCTCAGAGAACTTCATATCTTCAGGAACTCCAAATTCCTGGTCAATAGCAGTCTTACTTTCCTGGAGCGCAGCATATTTCTTCAACGCTGTAGCCATTGCACTTCGAAGTTCTATAATATCGAAGTGTTTATATACACCGAATCTCTGAATGATCTGGATTAACTTCGCCATTAACTTCTCAAACAACGAAGGATTATCAACCATCAACTCATTCCAGAACTCTGGATCGAGAAGCATAGCTCCTAATGCGTCAGCAACAAGTTCCTCATTTGCTTTGTCTGTGAGGGATTCTCCAGTAAATTTTCTCCCTCTTCTTTTAAAAGCGGCTTTGATAAATGCTTTTTTATCGGCGAAGTGTTTTGTATTGATAGCTTTTTGGGCTTCTACGAGTAATTCATCATAGATATTTGAAGCATCAGTCCTCAATAAATGAAGAAGTTCATGTCCGACAATAAACAGATGCGGAGCTCCCATTTCGTCAATATTTATAAATGTAATATTCGGGCTGCCCGGGGACGCCACACCCCGAGGCGACCAAGTTCCTTTTTTAGTTTTGTAGAATACAACCTGCTTAGCAAACTTGGAGTTTACAATATCAATAAAATCTTTCATCACTGCAGGGGGATTAGCATACTCCGCTTCAAATACTAATTTCTCAGGGGATTCAGATAAATGCTTATTTACGCTGATATTCAGATCCTCAACTGCTTGTTTAGCTTGCAGAACTTGCGCAGCGGCGAGGTCTTCTCTGGCCTTTACTAGCATTGGTGTTATAACCGAAGGAGACCCTGTACCATCTCTAAGAGAGCTTCCTAGCTTCGTAATGTTCTTCTGCAGAAGCGCAATTTCTTCTGCTGCCCCTTGGGCTACCTCTTCGCGGGTAAGTGGAATTTCAGCTTCAACTTCTTTGACCTGCGCACCTAGTTGTTTCAATAGAATATTTATCTGAGTAAGAGATCTAATAGTATTATCACGAACTTCCGGCAATGTATCTGGATTATCTATAATTTCTGTGAGTGCAGTAGCTTCTTCTTGTACTAAGTTCAAAAAACCCTCTTTTTTTGCCGTCTCTTCTTTATTCAGTGCTAATCCACCGAGGACTTTTGCCCTAATCAGAGCTTGCTTAGGAGGCAATTTAACCTTCACTTCAGCAGTACCTTCTTCAGTGGGCTGAGTTTCTGTCATCTCTACCCACCCAGCTGCCGTCATCTTCGGAGCGAAGTCACCAAGTTTTTCTATCTCTGCTATAACTTTAGGAGCTAGTTTTCGATTGCGTAAGATTTCTGGTTTTTTATTGCTCAGAGCAGCAATAGAAGTAGGCAGTGATGCTATTGATCCACCAAGCCCCCCAAACATTTCGAGCGCAATATCAACAGGGTCAACTTCACCAGTTGCGGCTAACTGTCCAGCAGCTTCAGAAACGCCCTCGCTTCCTGCTTCAACCCCAACACCTGCAGCAATATACCCGGCGCGTTTCAGTTTAGATGTTTGTTTTAGGAGTGTTTTTGCTGTCGCCGCGATCTCTGCTTTTGTAGCACCCGCAGCGGCTGTTTTTGTAGCTTGTTTGAGCGCAGTACGTGCAGGAGACGTAGCCACACGCCCCCCGAGGAGCGTTAATGGAGCGTCAACTGCCGCAGTAGCTACAGCCTTCCTACGAGCTTCTCCGAGAATAGGGCCGACGAGTTCTTGGTCGGTAAGAAAAGCACTGATATTTTCTTCTGTAGGCTCAATTCCCAGTTCGTTCAGTTTATTTCCAACCCGCCCGATAAACTCCATACCGGCTTCTGTGGGTAGAGCACCGAGAAACGCTCCGCTGAGAGCACCAATAGTCGCTCCGATAGGTGCAGTAACAAGAGCTCCTAGGCCGGTTGGAGCACCAACTACAGCACCAAGAGCCCCGCCAGCTTTACCGCCTACATACATTCCAGCAAGAGAAGGAGCCATATTCGCAGCCTGTTCAGCAGTAAAGTAGGCTAACCCTGCAGGGTTTGTTATTGCTTCTCCGAGAATCGCACCTCCGGTTTTAGCTACGGCGATAGTAGTATCTATAAATCCTTCAGCTTCAGATATTCCCTGCGCAGCTGTACTAATATCTTCCTTAGCTTCTACGAGTGCCGGGGGGGCAGGTTTAGCCCGTGTGAGTTGCTCAGAGATTATCTTCGCTGTATTATCGTCAAATGACCCCATAGCGACATCATCAGATACTTGAAGCCCGGCTTTAGTGTCTATAATCCCAGAAAAAGCGACATCGGTAAGGTTACCAAAGAACCCTTGTTCCTCAGTAGGAACTTCGACCTTTTTTACTTCCTTCCGCTCAGTATAAACTCGATCAAGATAACTATCTATTGACTCTGGTGCTGCTGACTCTGGTGCTACGGACTGAAGATCAGAGATACCTCCAGTAGGAATCCCGGGTTCTACCTTCTTCCGCTCAGCATAAACTTGGTCAAGATAGCTATCTATAGACTCTGGCATCTAAGTACCTCGTTCCATAAGGATTCTTTCCAAGACCTTCCTAGTGACATATTCAGTATCCCGTACACTATCCCCGGAACTCTGCCCGGACGCTTTAAGTACTCTCAAACTACCAGCAACATCCTGCTTTAGAATAGAACTTTCATCTAAGGAAAGATCTACAGTTAACCCACCAACTTCGGCGCGCGGAGGAGTAACTATATTATTAGTAATATCCGTAGTACCTTCAGTAAATTTAACTTTGGCATCTTTCCCATCACTTCTCAGATTACTCAGAGCCTTCGCCGTAGTTTCTACGGTTTTCGCTTTGGTAAAATCAATATCCGCTTGTGTCGCTTCCAAACCAAGTTGACTTTCCTCTACCTCTCGTTTTTCTGCAGCAACTGCACGCTCTTCTTCAGCAGCACGTCGTTCTCTACTAGCAGTTAGTCCGAGTTGTGCTTCGTTCTGGGCAACGAGAGAAGACCCTAGTCCGAGCATATTAAGTGCAGCGAAACCAGATTTAGCAGGGCCGGCGGCTTCAAGGAAATCTTCAAGAGAAAACCGCCCATCTTCTCTAGTTTCTTCCGGGCCATACCCAGTAATACCACTATATAAATCAGTCTCAGGAACAACTTCGGGTCGAACTAGCGTCTCAACAGGAGAAAGAGCAGGCTCACCTGGAACTACCTGAGCGGGTAAACCTGTAGAAGTAAGAGCAGGCTCGCTGGGAACTACCTGAGCGGGTAAACCTATAGGAACTCGATGCACTACTTGTGGCGACGGAGCTGGTTGATTCGCACCTTCAAAAGCACCAATTACTTTATCTTTAAAGTAGTTTGGGTCTGTCTTATTACCAAGTAGACCAGAACCGAAGCGATTAATCAAATCTCCATAATATGCTCCGCCCCCCGCTAGATTATATGCACCCTGCCGAAAATTTTCACCTAGGGTACTTGCACCTTGCCGGACATTTTCGCCTAGAGTACTCACACCCCTACCCAAAGCCTCTGATGTAGCTACCAAAGGTCTTCTAACAGCTTGCCCTGCACCTTCAGCAGTAATAGACGAAGGATCAAAAGCTCCTTGTGATGAAGGAGGAAGAGAAGGCATTATATTCTGAGATGCCGGTCGTAAACTCCCCTTAATCTGTTCAGGGTCTATTCTCGCCAAAGCCATATAAGCCTCCTATTCTGATTTTGTAAGAGATTCTGATGCGTTAGTTATTAAGTTAATCTGACCAGCTACACCGGCTACAATTGTTCTGTAATACTCAGTTAGAGATGTAGATGCTTGTATCTGAATACGTACTGCTTCTTCTGATTGTGCAATAAGATCCCGTGTGCGCTGAATTTCCATAGACTCAGAAATACGCCATTTCTCCATAAGCTGATCACGATATTTAAGGTCACCCTGCATCTCCATAGAACGAAGCTGCGTAGAGGCATTAACGCGATCAATAGTCCCTCTGAGTGCAGCGATATTAGCATCAGTTTCTACTTTGAACTTATCAATTAATACTCGATTATAATCCATATACATCTGATGAAAAAAGCGAGTAAACTGGCTCTGAATATCTTCCATCCTGATACCGGCATCAATCGCATGTTTAACATTATCCTGAGCGCGTTCTGCGATAAGAGCGGTTGTCTGAGCAACACGATCAGTATTGACATCGTTGTATTTACCTATAACTTCCATCCGAGCTGCTTGAGACATATCAGTAGGGAGAGGGAAACCCCTACGTCCCACAGAAGCTTCAGCCTGCACGACAGCATCATTAAAGACTTGAAGATCCTGCTCACGCTGCTTATCAAAAATAGCCTGTTGCACCGCCGGAGCGATACCTGTTGACTCATCTTCAATAAATGCAGTTAGCTGTGGAGAAAGAAAATCAAAAAACGTAGAATCGTAAGTGTGCCCCCTGAATTTGTCAGGATCAAAAAAGTTCGGGTCGAGTAGCAACGAGGCTCTCTCAAGATCATCAATAGTCCCAGTTCCGTAGCGAGTCGGATAGTTTGGACGGAAAGCATCTTCGGCTTCAAATTCTACAAACTCCTGACTCCTTACAGCGAACTCAGCCAAACGAGTCGCAGCCTCATCAGCATCGACTTTAAGAACTTCAAAATAAGCAAGAGACTGCGCAGAAAGAGTTCTTAGTGTTTCAGGTACATCAGAAGTTGCCATAATATGCTCCTAAAAAAGTCAGAGTATAGATATTACCATGAACGTACCAACAAACGAAATAAAAAGTTTACCATTTACCCGCAGAGCATTTCATTGCCTTAAATTTTGTTTTTATTTTCATAAAACACCCACATAGTTGACACCGTCCACTAACTAAATATCCACATTGCTGACAAAGTTGATAGCGACGTTCTTGCTCTTCTATGTCTGCTTGTGCGAAACGTGTTTTAGTCAACGCAGTAAGGCTTTTACCTAACCCAGCCACAGCTTCTGACAAAGAAGCGGGCGATTTAGATTCTGAGCAGCACTCTCTATCGGATTTAGACTCTATTATCTGCGGTCTCTGTTCTCCACGAATTCCTGCTTCATCCTGTTGTAACCAAGCTAAATAACCATGAGGGTCAAAAGTACCTTTGCTAAAAACTAGGTAACGATCAAGAACTTCTTTACGACTAGAAAAAGAAACTATAGATAAACCAATTTCTTCGGCGGATTCTCCGTTGTAGATCCTTGCTGCAATCATGGACACACCCAAGTATAGAATTTTCTCCCAGTCAGACGTATACGACATTCTGAGCCACCAACATAAATCTTTGGTATTTGATCCCAATTACAAGGCCCCCAATCTCTACAACATACCCATATTGGATATGTTCCATCATAAGACCCATCATAAGCAGCACGACATCCTGACCCATACCAATTACAACAATCATTTGGTGTAGCAGCATACCAATGGTAAGTCCTACGATTTCCTGCGTAGGAGCTATAATTTTCTGTTTGTCTACAAGGAGCATCAATTGGAAAATACCCTTCTTCACTTGTATATTCCCACTGACCATTAGGGAACCGCAGGTGTTTTTCTGCAGTCGTGCCGCAAGAATCAGTAACAATAAGAGTACCTGTTCCACAAGCACCATCAATGTTTGTAACTTCACCCGTAGTTTCATTTATTATCCCCTGGGAAACACTATATTCATAAGGTGGGACACCACCACTCCCACTATAAGTAGAGAATAAAAAGCAATTATCTTCACCAATAATTGTTAAAACTTCAAGATCATAGGGTTCAATCAAAGAGCCTTCTTGTCCACAAGAAGTTATCGCTGAAAATTCAACATCACTATCAGCACAGTGTGCAAGAGCAATACACGCATCATCTTCTTCACCATCTTCAGTAAAACATCCTCCGTAAATTATATCCCCTAAAGCTCCACTAACAACGAGATTCCCAATAGGCAATGCTCGCCCAACAGTAAGCTGATCGTTCAAGGTACGAATATTTTTACTTACACCACTAGCACTATTACAAGCATCTCGAACCAGCAAGCCCCGCTCTTCATCTTCTACAAATTTAGCAAAAACAATTTCATTAGGCCCCCCGGCAGAAGCTACGCTACGAAAAAGAACTTTAGGCAAAGAAGCCGCTGCTTCATAAAAAGGCCCGGTGAAACTTACATCATCCACAGTAAAAGAGACTGTGTCAGTAGAAGATGAAGCTCTGTACTGAACGATTTCGCTTTGCATACAATCATCTACATGTCGTTGAATCCAGGCTCTCACTCCATCGCAATAAAGTTTATTGATTACAACTGTCCCACTACCTCTATCAGGATATTGTATCACTGCGTAGGGAGCATACCATTTACTCGGGTTTTCTAGCGTTCCAGAATCTACTGCTGTTACCGTAAATAAATCGTAAGGGAGAGCTTTAACACTGTTTAATGTAACTGGAATAATTTCTCCTAAAGAGAATAACCCTTCATTGACTACAAACTGAGAACACAATTCTATTGCGTCGGGATTAAACATATCCCAAACTGAGACAGTTTCTATTAACCCCACCCCTTCGAACAAAGCCATGATGTTACCATCGTGACTTACCGAGTGGGAATGGTAATTCTCTGTTCGAAAAATCTCCCGATAATAGCCTTTATAACGATAACCGATGGCTTTATTATCAACAGCAACTACTATCCCGAACGCATCAACATCAGTAGTCATAAATGTTTCTTGGGCAAAAGAATTAAAACCCCAAAAATGTACTTCAGGTTGACTCAGGGGTTTCCCAAAAAAAGTATATAGATCGAGAGAGTCCGTGCGAGAGAATCCTCCCGGCGTTGTTCCTCCGTACTTAGTTCCTGTCATACTGAGGTAAACTTCTGAAGGATTACCAGGGTGTGTCATAGGCGTTGCGCTAAGAAAGAAGCTAAGTAGAAACTTTTCTTCATCTTCTAATTGAGTCAGAATTTCACAGTAACCATACTTCACATTAGCATCAAAGTCCCGACACTCTAAATAAGCCCCGAACAAAACTTCGACCTGTGTAAGACCAGACCCATCAGCAGAACTTTCTAACCAGTCTAATTCTTTACCATAATACCAACCAGGAGAATAAAAAAGACTGCCTGGAAGAACATAGAATAAAGAAGGTACCCAATGCCCCGAAGACCAAATAGCTCGAGTAGCTGGATTGAAAGCTACATGATCAACAGGCTCAAACAGATTCCATGAACTGCTATATTGCCGGGGGAAGTAAACAAAGTCTCCAGAAGCGGTAATCGACGCTTCTGAGATACTAGCTCCAAGCATGGAAACAGTCGCTAGAGTGATAATCTCCCCAGCACTAACCGTCTGTAAGTTGCTCTCATCAAACCACAAAGGGAGCTGATATTCAGGAAGATATGCTATTGGTTGCTGTGCTATTAAGGACTGAGCAGTAGAAAAAGTATCCGCTGCTGCGACGTTATAACCATTTGATGTATAAATACTATCAGGTCTACTATTTCTAATCCAATCTATTCCGAGCTGAGCATTTTTTAAAGTAACTCTATTTTCAGTCCAGGAAAACACCCCTGCCTGATCAACCCCGGCGAATAAAATATTAGCCCCCCCAACTGCTGTAATTCTAATAAGATCATTAAATTCCATAGCTTGAATGTAGATTTTTGCATTAGCTACAAAAAACCATCGGCTGAGAAATGAAGTTTTTAGATCTCTTCGAAGCTGTATTAACTGGGCAAGTTTGTTTTTAGCAAACCCGATGAACTTAGCACCATCTACATTTAATAGTTGAATTCTCATACTCTACGAGATAACACAACAGGGTATAACTTTATTGATTCGACCTCAAAATCAGACCCGTCTACGTTACACACTCCAGGTTGCCAGAAAGTCCCAGTTAAGTTACGCCCGAGCTGGCGAACGATCTTTAAATGCATACCTTCCGGATCATTAGTCGTATCAACATCATAAACCCTGTATTTATCTTCATCAACTTTGAGTATTAACTGCACAGACCCCCCGTCTCTGAGAGTCAAATATGCGGCAGACATTCTCTTTTTGCGGGAAGCATTTTCTGCTTTTAGACCGATAGTTCTTAAATCCGTAGATCTCTCTGGAAACTCAAAGTTAGTCACTGCATGTAAATACGTTGCTTCTATATCTTCACCATCATCAGTCTCACCGCCCAGAGAATATATGCCCGACTCGTTTGCTCCGAGAGTTATGCCGTTAAAAATCCCGAAGGAGTTAAAACCGAAACTGTCATATTTCGTATGTGCATTAGTGCGTGCTTCTAAGCACCAAGTCTGGAAAGTATCAGTAAGAGATAACTGCATCGTTGCAGCGCCACTCACTAAGGCTAAGGTCAGCGCCCCGTCGAACGTAATGTTAAGATATATATTTGCTACGGAGGTGAGCATAGAAAGATTGCCAGCTCCATACCACCCTCTCTCTCCAGAACCTACGCTGGTAAGATATTTAAGGAGCGTCTCCGCTGTTCCTGTAGCACCGGGTACACCCGCGCCTTGTCCTTCTAAGATACTTAGTTCTGAGGTAGCATCTCCGTAAAAGTCTTTCCCGACACCTTCGAGGGGACTGATAATTAAAGTCCCCGCCCAGGGATACCTCAACGACGCTACTCCAGATAACAAAGATACTTCAGAGGCAGCATTTGCGCTGCCCCAGGAGTCAGTCGAGGTTAGGGTCAGCGTTGATAACTCAGAACTAAAATTTCCAGACCCGAAAGTAGCCATTAACAGCCTTCTTCAGGAACCGTCATTGTCCAACTATTAATTGTATAAACCCCAGCCGATACTATCGATGTACTAGTCAAATTCAAATCTGATCCAGTTGTTGCAATAGCTCCATCTAACCGCACAAACTCAGTAGATACACCCTGAGTATCATCCGGATCCTGCTCAAAACGGAAGTAACCGGCAGTTCCGGTTGCCCCAGCAGTCATTTGCCATACAGTAGTCTCTTTAGATAAAACACCAGATGCTGCTGGAAACTGCCAATTTAGCCCGTTTACCGCAGAAACACCGTCTCCAAAAGCCGCATCGTCAGTGATTGTAACTG
>Ga0208279_1001226_pt1 | contig 14677 bp, 11 predicted proteins | sample AntAceMetag02UKM_FD_184766 | JGI IMG/M metagenome (GOLD analysis project Ga0208279, IMG submission 184766) | Saline lake microbial communities from Ace Lake, Antarctica - Antarctic Ace Lake Metagenome 02UKM (SPAdes) (version 2) | ecosystem: Environmental > Aquatic > Non-marine Saline and... | reverse complement strand
CTTGGCTGGACAGGCCAGCACACATAGTTCGCATGCACTGCATTTATCCTTGTCAAAGGCCACGGTCATTTCCGGCCTTTCAATGTATAATGCTCCAGTAGGACATACGGCCGTGCAGACGCCGCAATGAAAACACTTTTCATCATTTTTCTTTATATCATGACTTATGCTTTCTACCTTTACGCCAAGATTTCTAAGATATTTAATTCCAAGGCTATAATTTTTTTTTGTTCCGGTTAGTTCTAAGACCATTAGGCCCTCTTTTCTCGGATATATCGTAGCCTTTAATATATTGAAGGAAAGACCAAATCTTTTAACCAGATTGACTGATATCGCCTTATCTACGATATCTCGGGGAAACCTTAAAAGAAGTGTTTTTGAATACATAGGATCTTTCCTATTTGTACTTTTCCATCACCCTGGCAAAACCAGGGAGTGCCTTTGTGATTGTTTCATCTTCAACGCAATAAGCAATCCTGAAATAACCGGGCGCCCCAAAACCGGATCCAGGAACTGTAAGAATGTTTTCCTCTTGAAGGTCCCTGGTAAATTCTACATCATCCGGGATGGGTGTTTCTGGAAAAAGGTAAAATGTTCCTGCGGGCATTATGAAATTATATCCGGCATCCTTAAGACCTTCACATAGAATATCTCTTTTATGCTGATAAATGTCTATGTCTACACTAATCTCCAAAAGAGAAGGTATCAACCGTTGCATTAATGCAGGCGCATTTACAAATCCAAGTATTCGATTACATAGGATAAGGCCATTTATAATAGCTTTCTTATCTTCAACCTGGGGATGAACAGCAATATAGCCGATCCTTTCCCCGGGAAGAGACAGGTCTTTTGAAAATGATGTTACCAAAATACTCTCACTATATACATTAAAAATAGATGGGCTTTTCATCCCGTCATAAACTATTTTGCTATACGGTTCATCAGATATCAGGTATATTGATTTACCATACCTTTGCTTATACTGCATTAATACCTTTCCAAGATTAATCAGATCTTCCTCTGAGTAAACACTTCCTGTTGGGTTGTTAGGAGTATTTATTAGTACAGCCTTTGTGTTTTGATTCATAGCATTTTCAATAGCCGATAAATCAAGAGAAAAATCTTTGGTAGTATTAACAACCTTTGGTAAACCGCCGAAATTATCTATATAAAAATTGTATTCCATAAAATAAGGTGAAGGTATAATTACCTCATCACCTGGATCGAGGATAGTCTTTAAAACTACATTCAATGCCCCAGCTGCTCCCACTGTCATGATGATATCATCAGGACCAAAGGAAATGTTGCTTAGTTTTCCTACAAAATCCGCTACCGCCTTTCTGGTTTCAACAAATCCTGCATTGGACATATACATATGAGCGCCATGGGATTTGTCAGCGGCCAACTCCATTAATACTTCCTTAAATTTTGCCGGTGGCTCAAGCCTTGGATTACCTAAACTAAAATCAAAGACGTTTTCAGGGCCATATTTTGCCCTTCTTAAATTTCCCTCTTCAAACATCCTCCTCACCATGGATGACTTACCAATTGAATCTTCAATTTTTTTTGAAATAGACATTTGCAATTTCTCTTTCTTTGTAATTTTTAATTAAGATTAAAATATTGATGCTTTATGCTGTTTTATGAAAAAAGATTGACGATGGAAGCCATACTTGTGTATTCTGCACTAATGAGGGTTTCCTTCTTTAAGGGCCATAAAATGTTAAAGCTGCTCTTTTGAGCCGCAAGGCTGGTCGGGACGGCGAGATTCGAACTCGCGACCCCCTGAACCCCATTCAGGTGCGCTCCCAGACTGCGCCACGTCCCGACTTTATGTTGAATTTATTTACTGATGTTACTTTTTAACATCCACTTATCAATGTGTCAAGACAGTTTTCTGTTTTGCATTATTTAAAATTATGAGCAGATTTGACTGTATAAGTAATAGAAATATAAAGATAATAACGACGTATATTGAAAGTTTATTAGGTTGTGAAGATAAAATGTTTTATATGCTCCCATTTCCTGAGGACAGGTATCAATCTGCAAAGGAGTACCTGACAGATGAGGATGAATGGACTACATATGACACATTTCAAAAGGTTTTCAGAAGGGCAAAGGATATAGTTGGCGATCCTGATTTCTTTTTCAATTGCGGCGCCTCTACTGCGAAATTGCATTCATGGGGAAGATTCGGTTTTTTTATTCAACTTTTTTCCGGTCCTGATGATGGAATTAAGCGAACCCCTTTTTTTAATAAGAATTTAGATGATACTAAGGATATTGAAATCATTAAGCCTCCGGCATATGATAAAAAACTTAAAAAGATAAACACCATTTTAAGGATTACCTTTCATGAAGACCAAGATCCTAATAAAGATTACATTGGGGACCCCTACCTAAGGGGAATAATGTCATCTATCCCCACATTGTGGGGCCTTCCTCCTGCAAACATCAAACAACCTTTAAACCAATATAATCCGGAAGTTCTGTTTAATGAGGAAGAGGAATTTCTTCCTTTTAAGCTTGACCCGCACATAGAGAACCATAAACTGACAATCTATTCTCCGATTGAAAAAAAGAGAAAGGTTTTTGGAAGAGAGGTTTTTTTAGAACCTTCCTTTATTGATGGCAGGAAGGTGTTTATGGGAAGGTTTTCTGAATTAGATAATGATATAGAGAAAGAAAAAAAGAGCTGCACAGGAATACTAATTGCTGAATCATTGAAAATAGATAATAAAGATATCTTGATCGCAGGGGAGATTTACAATGCACCTTCTTTTATTTTGGATATTACATATGACAGACTAAATGTCTGGAAAAAACTTTTTCAACTTTTTAATAAAAACGCCGGGAGATCAGAACAAGCATATGGAATGATAGATACTATCAACAGATTAAGGGAGGCCATAATATCCAAAGATAAAGCCTATGAAGAATTAAAAGATGCCAATCTAAACTTAACAAAAGCCAAAGAAAAGATAGATAAATATGCTAAAAACCTTGAAGGTATGGTAGAAAACAGGACCAACGAGTTAAGTAAGGCAAAAGAAGACTTGATTGACCTTAATAGGGGGTTAGAAAAAAAGGTTGACGACCAAGTCAAGGAGTTAAAGAGATATAATGAGTTAAGGAGATATCTCTCACCAAAAATTACCGACAGGATTCTTTTAAATGACAAAGATTTTTCTAATGTTTCCAGCAGAAAATTAATGAGCATTCTTTTTGTGGATATAAGGGGATTTTCAAATTTAACTGACTCTGTTGAGCCTGATGAAATTATCCTTCTCCTAAATAATTACCTCTCAGAGATGACAAAATTAATTTACATGCGTGATGGAACCCTAGATAAGATAATAGGAGATGGTCTCATGGTATTCTTTGGAGACCCCGTCCCGATCCCAGACCATGCACAGAAGACGGTTCTACTGGCTATTGATATGCAGCAAAAAATTAAACAATTAAAAGATGAGTGGTTATCGTATGGACATGATCTAAATATAGGCGTAGGAATAAATACTGGATACATGACAGTAGGTAATATTGGATCAAAATTTCATAAAGATTATACTGTAATCGGCAGACAGGTTAATATAGCTTCGAGATTAGAATCAATGGCAAAACCAGGTGAGATATTAATTAGTGAGAGAACATATGAAAGGGTAAAAAATATAGCAGACTTCAAAGAAATGGGGCCATATAAGCTAAAGGGAATAAGTTCGCCGATTTTAATTTACAGTGTAGTTTATAAATAGATCAGAAGATTAGGGTTCACGAAAAAATAGGATGAATAAACAAATCATGGACAAGGACTGGGGCTATTGCCGTAATATACTGCAGAAAGTTTCACGGACATTTTCCCTTAATATAACACAACTTGAGGGAGACGTCTTCAAGATAGTTCTTATTGGATATCTTCTTTTCCGTATAGCAGACACATTTGAGGATAATTTATATCAGAGTGAGATGGAAAAGATAAAAGATCTAAAAGATTTCTCGGAAATATTTAAGGGAAACAAAGGACTAATTGAGAGGTTAAAATTATATGAATCACTTAAGTTTCGCTGGGAAGAAGACTCTGATTCAAAAAATCTTGTAGAGAATGGGCATATAGTCTTAAGGTCCTACTTTGATCTACCTGAGATCTATAGAAAAATTGTTGACCCACTGATCGTGGAGACATCAGATGGTATGGCAAAATTCCAAAGGCTAAAATCAGAGAACAATAGCCGAATATTTCAACTCACAGACTTCAAAGAATTGGAAGATTATTGTTATTATGTAGCTGGTGTTGTAGGTATTATGCTCACAAAGATATTCAGCCGGACTAACAGCATCAGAAAAAAAAGACTTGAACTTGAAAACTTTCAGGTTCGTTTTGGCATTGCATTGCAGTTAATAAATATAATCAAAGATTACCAAAAGGATATAGCAAGAGGCTGGTGTTATATCCCCCGCAGCATAACGGAAAAGCACAATGTAAAGCTTGAAATGATCAATTCCCTTTCTGTTAAACAAAGGCAGGGCATAATAAAAAATATGCTTCCCCTTATAATAACATATCTTGACTCCTCCTTGAGTTATATAAAATTACTTCCATTGCAGGAACAATCTATCAGGATGTTTTGTATAATTCCTTTTGTGTTGGGCTATAATACATTAGATAAGATTGCAAAATTAGAAGGAAATAAGATATCAAGAGAAGAAGTTGCAGCTATAATTAATAAATCAATCACCTATTCTAAATCAAATATCTCCCTTGAAGAAGATTATATTAATATCAGGGACAGGCTACCTTCATAGAGGATAAAACTCTCAAATACCTACTTTCAATTTGAGTAGTCCATATCCATCTCAAAGAATCGACCAGGCTTTCCATAATTCGGCTTTGGGGAGTAAGAGACCGGCTCTGTACCCTTTTTGAATGCCTGGAAACATGTTTTTTTTGAATAGGGGCTTGCAAGGAGACCGGTTTCGGCATCTATTTTTGTAACAACTACCCCATCGGGCTGCTGGAAAGGTGTTGATGGCCTATCCTTGAGCGACTCTTTCATGAAGGAAAGCCAAATTGGGCTGGCTGCTCTTGACCCGGTCTCGCTCTTACCCATTGGTCTTCTATCATCATATCCTACCCATACGCCGCAAACTAAGTCCGGCGTGAAACCCATAAACCATGCATCTCTAAGATTGTTAGTTGTCCCTGTCTTCCCGGCCGCCGGCCTGCCAAGTGCCTTTGCCCTCCAGCCTGTGCCCTCTTTAACAACTGCCCTTAAAAGATCAGTCATCACATAGGCTGTTTCTTTAGATATTGATTCAGAATATGATGGAATATTCTCCTCAATAATCTCCCCATTTCTGTCAATTATTTTTGTAATAAATATTGGCCTAACCAACATACCGCCATTTGGAAAGGCTGAGTATGATCTCGTTAGTTCAAGGAGCGATAGCCCGGAAGAGCCAAGGGCTAAGGACAAATCCGGGCTTAAGGGAGATTCTATCCCAAGGCGTCTCGCATAATTAATTGCATATCTTGTGCCTATTCTTTTTAGAATTTTTATGGTCATTATATTTCTTGACTTTATCAAACCAGTCCTGAACAGGGTTGGTCCATAAAATTTTTCCTTGTAATTTCTTGGCTTCCATGTTTTTTCCTCATTTTCCATGGATGAAATAAACGCCGAGTCGATGACTATCGAAGAAGGGGTCATTCCCTTATCCAGTGCGGCTGCATAAATTACCGGTTTAAACGCTGAGCCTGGTTGTCTTTTTGATTGGATCGCCCTGTTGAACTGGCTTTTATAAAAATTTGACCCGCCGACCATTGCCTTTACATATCCTGTTTTGACGTCAAGGCAAATCAGGGCTGCCTGAACCTCAGGTTCTTGGTATAGTGAGAGCGTCCATCCAGACAGATCATCCTCCATGCCGGTAATTTTTACATTGATAATATCCCCTGGAGTTAAGACATCTGCAGGATCTTTCAGTTTATCCTCGTAATATGCCTTTTCAGGATCAGCTTTTCTAGCCCATTTCATTCCTGAGAAGTGTATTATTCCACGCTGGTTTCCAATGCTAACAAAGGTTTCCTTGTTAAGGCCGTCAACTTTCCTTACAATACCTTCAGTAATAGCGCCTATCCTTAATGGATTGTTTTCTAATCTTTCAATTGCTTGATGATAGCAATCTTCTTCGTATTGAAAAAGGATTCTTCTTACTGGGCCTTTGTATCCCTCCCGCCTATCAAGGTCTTTTATCCCTTTTTTAATTGCATCCTTTGCTGAGGCCTGCATGTTTAAACTTATTGTTGTATAAATCTTTAATCCGCCTCGATAAAGAAGGTGGCGGCCATATTTTCCCTCTATTTTTTGGCGAATATACTCTGTAAAGTAAGGGACATCTTTAAGAGGGTCCTTTTTCTTATAGGGCTCGAAATCCAATTCTTTCATCATTGCATCTTTAAGTTCTTTATTGTCAATAAACCCTTCCGCCTTCATCCTTACTAAAACGTATCTTTGCCTTTTTTTTGCTCGATTAAGATGTTTTACCGGATCATCTCTACTTGGTGCCTTAGCAAGACCGGCAAGGAGCGCTGACTCAGGTATATTTAAATCTCCGGCCTTTTTACCAAAGTATACTTGACTGGCAGCCTCAACACCATAAAGGCCATGACCAAGATATATCTGGTTAAGATAAAGATAGAGTATTTTTTCTTTAGAGAAAGCTCTTTCAATTTGAAGGGAAAGGAGGGCCTCTCTGACCTTTCTCTTGTAAGTCCTTGCCGGGTTCTTTAAAAGGAGAGATTTAGTAACTTGCTGCGTAATTGTACTGCCCCCCTGTTCAATTTTGCCGGCCATAACATTTTTTAATAATGCCCTTAATATCCCTGAGAAATCAATGCCGCTATGCTTAAAAAATCGTGCATCTTCTGCCGCTATAAAGGCATTGACAACATTCTCCGAGATATTATCTAATGACACTAAAACTCTTTTTTCATCGGAAAATTTACAAATTACCTGACCATCGGCAGAAAAAACCTCTGTTATAATTGGTGGATTGTAATCTTTAAGGGAGCCTATGTACGGAAGGTTGCTAGACCAGAGATACCATAAAGCCATTCCTGCAGATGTCATAAGAAAGAAGACGGCTATAAAAAAAAGTAGAACTATTATTAAAAATCTTTTCATCAGATTAATTTTCTATCAAAGGATCTATACTGTATTGCCTCTGCTATATGGACAGCTTGAATACTTTTGCTTCTTTCAATGTCTGCTATTGTCCTGGAAACTTTCAGAATGCGGGAAAGAGCCCTTGCGCTAAAGCCAAACTTCTCCATAGCCGTTTCAAGTAAAAATTTGGACTTATCGTCTATTTTACAAAATTTTCTTATTTGCCTGGTGTTCATCATTGCATTTGTATGTATCTTTGTTCTGTTAAATCTATCTTCCTGGGTATCCCTTGCAGCTATAATATCTTCACGTATTTCAGAAGAAGATCTGCCCTCGCCATCCCCTGTTAACTCCTTGAAAGGTACCGACGGGACATCTATGTGTATGTCAATTCTATCTAACAGAGGTCCTGATATCTTTGCCCTGTACCTAATAATCTCCCTGTAAGAACATGTGCATTCATGTTTCGAATCTCCATAAAATCCACATGGGCATGGATTCATAGCGCCAACTAAAATGAAACTGGCTGGGTATGTTACTGTAGAGCTTGCCCTTGAAATTGTAACAAAACCATTTTCCATAGGTTGTCTCAGTACCTCGAGGACATTTCTTTTAAATTCCGGCATTTCATCTAAAAAAAGTATGCCATTATGGGCAAGGCTAACCTCTCCTGGTTTTGGTGTTTTACCACCGCCTATTAAACCTGCGTCAGATATGGTATGGTGCGGCGCCCTAAATGGCCTGACAGAGAGAAGGCCTTGATTTTCCGGCATAAACCCCATTACACTGTAAACTTTTGAGGTCTCCAGCGACTCATTGAATGTTAGGTTTGGCAAGATAGTGGAAATTCGTTGGGCAAGCATAGTCTTTCCAGAGCCTGGTGGTCCTATCATTAAAATATTGTGACCACCTGCTGCAGCTACCTCTAACGCCCGTTTTACATTTTCCTGACCGCAGACATCATTAAAATCAGTATCATAATTTGGCTTTGTGTCCTTCAGGTTTGTTTCTATTTTGATAGGGGTTATGCCTTCAAATCCATTAAGGATTTGAACTAACTGGGATAGGGTATCTATAGGGTAAACATCTATTTCATCTACCACGCCTGCTTCTCCTGCATTATCAGATGGGAGATATATGCCCTTTAGGCCAAGTTCTTTTGCCGTTATTGCCATGGAAAGGGCTCCTTTTATTGGCCTTATACTGCCATCGAGAGACAATTCTCCAATGATGAGATGATCTATTAATGTTGAATTGTTGATAAGCTTAGTTGCAGTGAGTATACCAATGGCTATAGGTAGATCAAAGCCGCTGCCCTCCTTTTTTATATCTGCAGGGGCAAGGTTAACAGTAATTTTTTCTGCAGGGAAACGATAGCCGGAGTTTTTTATGGCCGCCTTCACCCTCTCCTTGCTTTCCTTCACCGCCCCTTCTGCAAGACCAACGGTAGAGAAGGTAGGAAGCCCCCGTGATATATCTACCTCAACATCCACAACATATGCGTCTATCCCTACTAAAGCGCAACTAAATATATTGGCAAGCATATTGAATATAACTTTAAAACAATTAATAAGAAATCATAATTTAGCGACAAATAAGATATTTGTTTTCTCATATAGAAAATAGTAAGCGTTCACAGGCTCAGGGTTTCCCGCTGAAAGCGGGATTCAGGGTTAGGGGCAGGGACAAAAGTGAAGACCCGAAGTCCTCGTAAAAGATGCTTGTTTTGCCACATAATTGCCAAATACCATGTTCCAGATTTGTGGGGATGTGGAAGCGGTCGGTTTTCCCTTACAAAACGTTTACAAAATGACGTATGGTAATGAGAATGCAACCTTTGAATCCCGCTGTAAGCGGGAAACCTTTAAACCCGTGAACGGTTACAATAATAGATTATTTTTTATAAATAAGGAATCCTTTTATTGGTTGTTTTAAAAAAAATCATGATTTAAATAAAAAATTCTTTACCTTTAGCGTCTGAGTTATTATATTTATTAATTCATATGCCTTAGATTCTTACTTGGCCAATCTGAGAATTTTTCTCTCATAATTTATAATTGGTTGATAATTCTAAATAACCCTTTGGGAAACTGGAAACTCGAAACTGGAAAAAGTCACCTTTAGGCTCTTCTGCTCTCAAGTTTCCAGTTTCAAATTTCAAATATCTTTGGTTAGCCTTATGTGAAGATGCGATGTTGAAGGAGAGGCATAATTAGCATTTTGCTTGTTTTAAGAAGCTAAATTATTACTATTTTACATTTTTAAAGGGAGTTTTTGATGGCTCGTATCACGATAGAAGATTGTTTAAGTCTTGGTTATAATAAATATAGCCTGTCAAACTTAGTTACAAAGAGAATCATTCAATTAAGAAAGGGTGAAAAGCCCCTTATTTCTACATCAAATGAGGAGGTAGTCCTTGCATTAAGAGAGATTGCCGCACAAAAGATTATCAAAGTTAAAAAAAATAACAGTATTCAAAGTGAAGACTTATTTATTGAGACAGACAACCCTCCTGAAAAAGACAGTGAGAATACATACGACAAACAGGAAACCTTGGAGAAAAGTTTATAGTCATGTCCAATAAAAGAGATTGTTATGAAATACTTGGTGTATCCAGGGATACAGATGAAAATGAGATAAAAAAGGCCTACAGGAAACTTGCCCTTAAATATCATCCTGATAGAAACCCAGGTGATCAACGGGCTGAGGAAATGTTTAAAGAAGCAGCAGAATCCTATGAGATATTGAGAGACAGAGAAAAGCGAAAGATATATGATCTTTATGGCTATGATGGCCTTAAAGGAACGGGTTTTTCAGGCTTTAGCGGATTTGAGGACATTTTTTCTACTTTTGGTGATGTGTTTGAGGACTTTTTCAGTTCTGGGGGAAGGGGTTCAAGAAGAACAAGGGCAAGAAGAGGAAATGATTTAAGATACAATTTAGAGATTACCCTTAAGGAGGCATACAAGGGAAAGGAAGAAGAAATTGCTTTCAACAGATGGAATACCTGCGGTGAATGCGAAGGTTCTGGGATTAAGCCCGGCAGTGAACCTGGAATTTGCCCCACCTGTCATGGCCAGGGAGAGGTTCTTCATTCTCAAGGCTTTTTTCAAATAAGAACAGTCTGCTCGACATGCAATGGCACAGGCTCTATAATTAATGACCCATGTAGTGCATGTATGGGTACAGGGAAAATAAAGGCCGAAAGGAAGGTATTGATAAGGGTTCCTCCAGGTGTAGACACTGGTATTCAGTTGAGGGTTCAAGGAGAAGGAGAGGTTGGAGGAAAAGGTGGCCCGCCTGGAGATCTATTCGTAGTAATTTACATTAAAGATCACGATTTTTTTGTTAGAGAGGGAGATGACCTTAAATGCCAGGTCCCAATATCTTTCGTACAGGCTATCTTGGGCGCCGAGGTTTCAGTCCCCATTTTTGGTGATAATGGGAAAATGGATATTAATATTTCTGAAGGCACTCAACCAGGTAGGATCATCAGAGCAAAGGGAAAAGGTATGCCAAGCCTTAAGAGAGGAAGAGGGTTTGGGGACCTTTTCGTTCAAATTATGGTCAGCATACCAAAAAAGATAAGCCAGACACAAAGGGAGTTACTGATGGAATTTATTGAGATTGAGAAACAAAAAAAACCTTCCAAGACAAGGGAGTTCTGGGAAAAAATTAAGGGAAATTAGAAATTATACAGCTTAATTTGAGGGTATAAAAAATGAACAAGGAAGATAAAAAATATTTTAAAGATTTACTCCAGAAACAGCTTGATGAATTGATCGATGAGGCGTTTAAGACTATCAGCGGAATGACCAATACAAAGGATAATTTTCCTGACCCTACAGACAGGGCTTCTTTAGAGACAGATAGGAATTTTCTTTTAAGGCTTAGGGATAGAGAGAGAAAATTAATTGAGAAGATCAAAAAAACCATTGAGAGAATTGATAATGATACCTTCGGGATATGCGAAGTATGCGGGAAAAACATATCCAGAGAAAGGCTGAGGGCTCGGCCTGTTACAACCCTATGCATTGGATGTAAAAAGAAACAAGAGGCCAGGGAAAAAGCAACGGGTTCATGAGGAATCAGGGAAAATATGAAAATAGCTTATCTTGATTGCTTTTCCGGAGTAAGCGGTGACATGTTTGTCGGTTCCCTGATTGACGCCGGCCTGGACATTGAAGAACTTCAAAAGATCCTTTTAGGACTTAACCTAAGTGGCTATAAAATATCAGCAAAGAAGGAGGAGAGAAACAGTATTTACGGCACGAAATTCTATGTTTCTCTTCAGAAAACTGATAATAAGGCAAGACATTTAAAAAATATAACAAATCTCTTATATGAAAGTGACCTTCCTTTACCTGTTATTGAAAAATCTATATTTATCTTCGAAAAGCTGGCAATAGCTGAAGGTAAAATACATCATGTTTCACCAGATAATATACACTTTCACGAAGTCGGCGCTATTGACTCAATTGTTGATATCGTGGCATCTGTCGCAGGTGTTCATCTTCTAAATATTGAGAGGCTTTTAGCCTCAAAAATTGCATTAGGTAGCGGCATTATAAAAAGTGCGCATGGTGAAATTCCAGTACCGTCACCTGCAACAATGGAACTCTTAAAAGGGGTTCCTGTCTTTCAAACAGATCAAAATGCTGAGCTTGTAACACCTACAGGTGCAGCATTAGTCACGTCTCTATGTTCTTCCTTTGGGCCTATGCCTCCAATGACAATAAGCAGCATAGGGTATGGGGTTGGCGATAATATCCTTGATGGCAGACCTAATCTTTTGCGAATCCTTCTTGGAAATGATAAAGACAAAGAGGTGCTTGAGATAATAGTAGTTCTTGAGTCAAACTTAGATGATATTAATCCGGAGTTATTGGGCTATTTGATGGAAAAACTATTTGATGCAGGCGCCATGGATGTAAATTTCACCCATATACAGATGAAGAAAAACAGGCCGGGCATAAGAATTGAGGTTATTGCAAGGCCTGAAGATAAGGAGTTGCTTGCATCTATCATTTTCAAAGAGTCAACTGCCATAGGGATTCGCATTAATTATATAGAAAGGAAAATATTAGAGAGGCAATCAATTACAGTTAAATCCCCTTGGGGCAGTATGAAGGTTAAAAAAATCATTGGAAATGATAAAGAGGTAGACCTTGTGCCGGAATATGAAGAGTGCAAAAGAATTGCAAAGGAAAACAAACTTGCCTTAAGGGATGTTTATACATGGGTTGCAGGCCTTTCAAATAAAAATTAATTCCCCAACCACACAATCAATATACATACCTCTATTATTTAAAAAAGCTTTTTGGTACAACAACAATACCCCTGGGCGTCACTGTAAATTTTTTTCTGTCTTCACTTGGATTGTAGCCAATCTCTGTGCTGGATGGGATGATATTATGCTTATCAATAATAGCCTTTTTTATCTTACAATAACGCCCTACTGAAACATAATCCATAATCACTGATTCCTCAACCGTTGCCCAGCTCCGTATAACAGCATAATAAGAGATAACCGAGTTCCTTACAACGCCACTAATCACTGAACCTGGAGCCACCATTGAATCAAGGGCCTTGCCCACCCTGAAACCTTCATTTCGTTCGTTGCTGAAGTTAAACTTTGCAGGTGGTGCAGGCAATTGGTATGTGTTGATGGGCCAGGTTTTACTAGAAAGATTGAATGGTGGATTAAGCCCGGTTAAATCCATATTGGCATTCCAATAAGCATCTAATGTGCCGATATCCCTCCAGTATGAAGAATCTTTCGCACTATATTCTAAGCTGCGTCTTCCTTCACTATCCCCATGGATATTATATGCATAATCTTCAATGACATTTTGCTGTTGAAAGGGGTATGCATATACCCTTGATTTAGTAATTAAATATGGTATTATGTCTTTTCCAAAATCATTTTTATCTTTTAATTGAAGGGCACTTAAGAGGATATCTGTGTTAAATATATAAATGCCCATAGATGCTAATACCTTATCAGGGTCACCTGGAATGGTTTTGGGATTTTTCCTTGGTTTTTCCTGGAATCCATGGATTTGATAATCTTCATCAACCTCAGCGATACCATAATTATATGCCATATCCAGACCTGTTTCTATTAGGCCAATAGTGATATCTGCATTTTTCTCAATGTGATACCTTAAAAAACGGCCATAATCCATTTTGTAAATATGGTCCCCCGACAAAATTAAAACATATCGTGCCATTGACTGTTCAAGAAGATAAATATTCTGGCGAATAGAATCTGCAGTGCCTTGATACCAATCTCCGCTGACTCTTTGCTGCGGCGGCACAACTTTTAAAAAATGTCCTAATTTTTGATTGAATATATTCCACCCGTTCTCTAAGTGTTCTGTCAGGGATTGCGATTTATACTGGGTTAGGACTATTATTTTGTAAAGCTCTGAATTTATACAATTGCTTAGAACCAGGTCTATAATCCTGTAAATGCCACCGAATGGAACCGCCGGCTTTGCCCTATCCTGAGTCAATGGCATTAATCGTTCTCCCCTACCGCCGGCCATAATAAAAGTTAGGACATTTTTCATAATTGTATGATTTTATTCTGTAAGTTTACTAAATCTATGAGGATTTGATAGGTTGCATTAGCTTGGTTAACAATGGAAAAAAGCCCATTTATATGCTATTCTCAATGCCTGCCTTTGCTAATGGGAGAAGTGGTGAGTTCTTAAACTGATCTACGAAATCTTTGAAAATGTTTTTTGACTTCTCCGACTGACCGCTAAGGCTATATATTCTTCCTAAAGAAAACATTGCCTCTTCTTTTAGAAGATCGTTCTCACCGTCAATTATTTTTTGTAAATAACTTATGGATGACTGATAATCTTTTTTTGCCTCATATGCTGCTGCAAGACCAAAGAGAGACATAGAACGGTATATAGAATCAGTCTCATCTCTCTCAAGATATTCCTTATACAGTGATATAGCCTCATCGTATTTACCTTGACCAAACTTTAAATAAGCCAACTGTGGTATAGAAAGCGTGGCAAATTTGGTCCACCCATATTCCTTCAAAAGCCTGTCAATTTCCTCCATGGATTTTTTTATAGTATCTTCCGTATTACTATCAGATACATCTGCAACGAGATTCTTATAAGCAATATTATATGCGGTTAGTGCCTTCTTATTTACATATCTTACATATATACTTGCAATTATGACAATGACTACAATAGCCACTATGCTTATAAAACCGTATTTAAACTGTTTTGCATGAGCACTTATGTATTGTGACACCCTGCTGGATAAAGAGATAAATTCATCTTCTTTTTTTAATAATTCTTTTCTCGATATTTTATTTTTTGCCATATTCTCAAAACCTATCATTTTTTGTAATTAATTAATTAAACTTGATTTCAAACCTTAACATAATATATGTGGTTCTTCTCCAATTTAGTTGGAGAAGAGGGTCCAAGGATTCCAGGGGTCAAGGATTCCCCGTGAAAGACAACGGGATCTTCGAC
>Ga0208279_1001222_pt1 | contig 14708 bp, 17 predicted proteins | sample AntAceMetag02UKM_FD_184766 | JGI IMG/M metagenome (GOLD analysis project Ga0208279, IMG submission 184766) | Saline lake microbial communities from Ace Lake, Antarctica - Antarctic Ace Lake Metagenome 02UKM (SPAdes) (version 2) | ecosystem: Environmental > Aquatic > Non-marine Saline and... | reverse complement strand
GATTATATTCGAGACAGAGTTAGCGGAGAATTCAAACTGCCTTCTCTTGCACAGCTGATTGAAGAAAAATCTCAGGGAAATTTTGTGCCTCCCTAGAATTTATAGCGGATACAGAAGAAGGATGATTATATTCTGTCTGGGGAAACCAATTTGATGGGTTTTTCTGAGTTATCAGATATGGTTCGCTTAAAAGGCCTGTTTGATGCCTTTAGCCAGAAGCGCGGTATTATCCATTTATTAGATAAATGTCTGCAAGCCGATGGCGTACAAATCTATATAGGCGAAGAGTCAGGCTATCAGGCTTTTGATCGCTGCAGTCTAGTCACATCATCCTATTCTGTCAATAATGAAGTCGTCGGTGTGTTAGGTGTCATAGGGCCGACGCGTATGGCTTATGAAAAAATTATTCCTTATGTCGATGTCACGGCAAAATTATTGGGTGCTGCGTTGAATACCAAGTCTTGAATAGTGAGTAAGCATCCCCATGATAAAAGAATCTTTTTATAATGAGTTAATAATATTTTCTGGAGCACGATAAATGAGTAAACATCACCCATCCCCGGAGTCTCAAGCAGATAGCGATTTGATTGAAGACCTTGTTGAGCAACTCGATGAAGTTGATAATGCAGCTGCTGCAGCAGAGGAAGTTGAAGTACCAGAGTCTGAAGATGCACAACTTTCTGTGGAAGAGTTGCAAAAACAATTGGCAAAAGCTGAGAAAAAAGCCGCTGAAAACTGGGATAAAGTCTTGCGTATCCAGGCGGAAATGGAAAACCTGAAAAGACGCACTCAAAAAGATCTGGATAGTGCGCATAAATATGGCCTGGAAAAATTTGCCAAGGAATTACTCAGTGTAATTGATTCATTGGAATTAGGCATGCAAGCTGCGACTAGCGATGCACCTGAAGTTGTCAAATTAAGAGAAGGCAGTGAATTAACTGTTAAGCAATTTGAAGCGGTATTTGCAAAATTTAATATTGAAGCAATAGACCCTATCGGCCAGCCGTTTAATCCGGAATTTCATCAAGCAATGACTATGCTACCAACAGCAGACGCAGAGCCAAATTCAGTAATCAATGTATTTCAAAAAGGTTATGTTTTGAATGGCCGCTTAATCCGTCCAGCAATGGTGGTTGTTGCCCAGGCCGTTGCATAAAATGAGTCATTTTGAAAAGCAGGCTTGAAATAAAAATTAACAACCACATATCAGATTTAACTTTTAAATATATAAACCTTTTTGGAGCATTCAATGGCTAAAATGATTGGAATTGATTTAGGAACGACTAACTCTTGTGTTGCCGTTCTGGAAAATGGTAAAGCACGTGTTATCGAAAACAGCGAAGGCGCACGTACTACACCTTCTATTATTGCATTTACTAAAGATGACGAAGTCCTGGTAGGTCAATCGGCTAAACGTCAGGCGGTAACTAACCCGGAAAATACTTTATTTGCGATTAAACGTCTTATCGGTCGTCGCTTTAAAGATGATGTGGTACAAAAAGACATCAAAATGGTGCCTTATAAAATCATTGAAGCTGAAAATGGTGATGCCTGGGTGGAATGTCATGGTAAAAAAATGGCAGCCCCTGAAGTTTCATCTCGTGTATTGATGAAATTAAAAAAAGATGCGGAAGCGTTTTTAGGTGAAACTGTAACCGAAGCGGTTATTACTGTTCCTGCTTACTTTAATGATTCACAGCGTCAGGCAACTAAAGATGCCGGTCGTGTTGCCGGGCTTGATGTTAAACGTATTATCAATGAGCCTACTGCGGCAGCATTGGCATTTGGTATGGATCAGATGCCAGGTGATTCTACAATTGCCGTGTATGACTTAGGTGGTGGTACTTTTGATATTTCTATTATTGAAATTGCAGAAGTGGAAGGCGAGCATCAATTTGAAGTATTAGCCACTAACGGTGATACCTTCCTCGGTGGTGAAGATTTTGATTTACGCATTATCGATTATCTGGCATCAGAATTTAAAAAAGATAATGGCATAGACTTACATAATGACGCATTAGCTTTACAGCGTTTAAAAGAAGCAGCAGAAAAAGCCAAAATTGAACTTTCTTCAGCAGAACAGACTGATGTCAATTTACCTTATGTGACTGCAGATGCTACAGGTCCGAAGCATTTAAATGTTAAATTAACACGTGCCAAATTAGAATCTTTAGTAAGTGATTTAATCGATCGCACTAAAGGTCCTTGTGAAATGGCATTAAAAGATGCGGGCTTATCAGCTAAACAGATTGATCACGTTATTCTGGTCGGTGGTCAATCACGTATGCCTAAAGTGCAGGCTATGGTACAAAGCATCTTCGGCAAAGAGCCGCGTAAAGATGTTAACCCTGATGAGGCGGTTGCCTTAGGTGCAGCGATTCAGGCGGGTGTATTAGGTGGTGATGTTAAAGATGTATTATTATTAGATGTTACACCTCTGTCTCTAGGTATTGAGACTATGGGTGGTGTGATGACTAAGCTTATCGAAAAAAATACTACGATTCCAACCAATGCATCTCAAGTATTTTCAACAGCTGATGATAATCAGACAGCGGTTACGGTACATGTATTACAAGGTGAGCGTGAAGTAGCATCGGGCAATAAATCACTTGGACGTTTTGATCTGGCTGATATACCACCTGCTCGTCGTGGCGTACCGCAGATTGAAGTAACATTTGATATTGATGCCAATGGTATCTTGAACGTTTCTGCAAAAGATAAAGCAACAAGCAAAGAACAGTCGATTATAATCAAAGCGTCGAGTGGATTATCGGATGATGAAGTTGAGCGCATGATTAAAGATGCTGAAGCTCATGCAGAAGAAGATAAGAAAGTCACTGCCCTGGTTTCTGCACGTAACACAGCTGAAAGCATGATCAATGCAACTGAAAAATCGGTTGAAGAGCTTGGTGAGCAAGTCACTGCTGAAGAAAAAACTGCGATTGACGCTGCTGTTGAAGAGCTTAAAGAAGCGATCAAGGGCAACGATAAAGAAGCAATCGAAGCGAAAACGACAGCATTAACTGAATTATCCGGAAAATTGGCCGAGCGTGCCTATGCACAGCATGCAGGTACAGAAGAAGGGGATGCTCATTCTGGTGAGCAACCTGCAGCCGATGGTGATGATAGCGTTGTTGATGCAGAGTTTGAAGAAGTAAAAGACGACGATAAAAAATAAGTTTTTATATCGACGTTTTAATAACGTAAACGCCTCGTCACGGGAAAAATCTGTGCCGGGGCGTTGTTGTAAGTAAATAAATGTTAGCTTTGTAGTCTGGTTTTATTGTTTTAAGAGAAAAATATATCTCGACGATAGCTGTTATTGCTTAAGATATCGGCGCATATTATCTACACTACTCTTGAAAATAGTGCAGCGCTACAAAGCTTATTTAAATAGAATTTTAACAGGGGCCAGGCCCTGACAACGTTAGGGTGTGAATTGAACAATGGCAAAAGAAGATTTTTATAAACTACTGGGTGTAGGTAAAAACGCAAGTGAAGCGGAAATAAAGAAGAGTTATCGCAAGATGGCTATGAAGTATCATCCGGATAGAAATAAAGAAAAGCCAGAAGACGCTGAGAAAAATTTTAAACAGATTAAAGAAGCATACGAAATTTTATCCGATCCACAGAAACGTTCAGCTTATGACCAGTTTGGTCATGCAGGCGTGGATAATTCCATGGGCGGTGGTCGTGGTGGCGCGGAAGGCTTTGGCGATATATTTGGTGACGTTTTTGGAGACATTTTTGGTGGCGGTGGTCGTCAGCGCAGTAATGTGCAGCGTGGTGCGGATTTACGTTATAACCTGGAACTTACTCTGGAAGAAGCAGTCGCAGGTACTGAGGCTAAAATCAGAGTACCAGTACTGAGCACTTGTGGCGAATGTAGTGGCTCAGGTGCCAGGAAAGGTTCTAGCCCGGTAACGTGCTCAACTTGTCAGGGGCATGGACAAGTCAGAATGCAACAAGGCTTCTTCTCGGTTCAGCAAACCTGTCCTACTTGTCATGGTAGTGGCCAGCAAATCAAAGATCCTTGCCGCCAATGTCATGGTCAGGGGCGGGTACAGGAAAACAAAACCTTATCTGTAAAAGTTCCACAAGGTGTTGATACCGGAGATCGTATTCGCCTGGGTGGCGAAGGTGAAGCAGGCGCAAACGGTGGACCATCCGGAGATTTATATGTACAGGTGCAGGTAAAAGAGCATTCTATATTTACCCGTGATGGCGCGAACCTATACTGTGAAGTCCCTATTAGTTTCCCGACAGCTTGTCTTGGAGGCGAACTGGAAGTGCCTACTTTAAGTGGTAAAGTGAAACTAAAAGTCCCGGCAGAAACACAGACAGGTAAATTATTCAGACTACGTGGAAAAGGTGTTAAGCCAGTACGTGGTGGGGCAGTCGGAGATTTAATGTGTCGTGTGCAAATTGAAACACCGGTACGCTTGACCAAAGAGCAAAAGGATCTAATCGAGCAATTTAGTGAGACATTATCCACGGGGGGTAAACACCATAGCCCGCAGGAGCATACCTGGGTTGATGGCGTAAAAAGCTTTTTTGATAAATTAACCGGATAATAGCCATGATTAGAGTTGCAGTAGTCGGAGCATCTGGACGTATGGGCTTATGCTTGATCAAGGCCGCAGATTTAAGCGAAAAGACACAGTTATGTGTTGCTGTTTCACGTGTGGGTAGTGCTTCATGTGGCAAAGATGCCGGTGACCTGGCCGGTATTGGCTCTTTAGGTATTAATGTTGGTAGCGACCTTGCCGATGAGCTGGACCAGTTTGATGTGCTGATTGATTTTACCCGCCCGGAAGCGTCTATGCACTATATAGAGCTATGCCGCCAGGCAGGTAAGAAAATAGTTATTGGCACCACAGGCTACAGCGATGCACAGAAAGCACAGATTACTGAAGCAGCTAAGCATACCGCTATTGTTATCGCCCCTAATATGAGCGTGGGTGTGAACCTGTCATTAAAATTATTGGAAATGACCGCAAAAGTAATGGGTGATTATACCGATATCGAAGTGATAGAAGCACATCACCGACATAAGGTCGATGCGCCCTCTGGTACTGCATTACGCATGGGGGAAGTAGTCGCGGATGCTTTAGGCCGCGATTTGAAAGACTGTGCTATCTATGGACGTGAAGGCGATACCGGCGAACGTGACCGTAAAACCATCGGCTTTTCGACTATACGTGCAGGCGATATCGTTGGCGAACATACCGTAATGTTCGCCGATGAAGGCGAGCGGGTGGAAATTACCCATAAAGCGACTAGTAGGATGACCTTTGCTAATGGTGCAGTACGTGCAGCAGTGTGGTTAGAGAATCAGAGAAATGGACTTTTTGATATGCAGGATGTTCTGGGTTTGAAAGACTAAAAGGCGCATAATTTTAGGCGTTTATTAGTATTGGTTCATTTCAGTCTGATATGCTTATGGTATAAGCATATCGTGCACTCAAATGCAGCTATCGACGCATTGCAGGTATAAAAAGTTTAAAATTTTCAATTGATACTGGCCCTGTTTGGTTCTGCTATTGGTTATAAAATAGAAACGTGAATACGCCTGATTTTCAGGATAATATTAACTTATCAGGACGAATTTACCTGTTAATTATATAGTTAGCATTTAAAGAAAATATGGATAAATAGCCATATGTTTGTTACTCTAGAGTTATGAGTAAATCAAACTTTGAATGGGATGAAGCAAAAAACATTGAAAACCAGCAAAAGCATGGAGTTTCTTTTAACGATGCTCAATTTGCGTTTATGGATGAAAAGCGTGTAATTGCAGAAGACTTAATTCATAGTCAAGAAGAAAGTCGTTATTACTGTTTTGGTTTAGATCAAGATAAAATAGGAATATTAACTGTTCGTTTTACTTATCGTTCTGGGTGTATCCGAATTTTCGGTGCAGGTTATTGGCGGAAGGGCAAAAAAACTTATGAACAAACAAATTCAATATAGCGATGAACCCATTGGTGAGTTTAAATTGGTAACCGATTTTTTACCTTCTCCCTCTGAATTGGCTTTAAAAAATAAGAATACAAAAATTACTATTTCACTTAGTTCTGATAGCCTTGCTTATTTTAAAGATGTTGCGGAAACACATCATATGCAATATCAAAAAATCATTAGGCAATTACTTGATGAATATGTTGAAAACCAAAGAAAAATGCTAACAAAAAAATCCAGCTGACCGTTGGCAGCACAGTTCGTTTCACGCTTATTTTTATATCAAAGTTCAGTGTTTTGTTAGAGTTCATCGAACATCTGCCAACGGCATCTGATTTAGGCGTTATGTTTCAATCACTACCCTATAAATCATCTCCTTACACACAAGTTTAAATTAAGGCTGTAAAATAGAATTATTTGGTTGTAAATTATTATGAGCTGGGCAGAAATGGAATTCCGTAATTTAGATTTAGGTGATGAACGTATCAAGAAACGAGCGGTGAAACTGCTTGAAACACTTGCTAAATCACCTAAGTCCAGTATTCCTCAGGCATGTCAGGGTTGGGCAGAAACCCAGGCAACTTACCGGTTTTATAGCAATGAAAGTGTGACATGGGAAAAGCTATTAACCGCCCATACCGACCAAGTTGAGCAGCGAATCATAAAGAGCGAAGAAGCCGTTATACTCTGCCTGCAAGATACAACAGAACTGGATTTCAATGGTCAGGAAACCGAAGGTTTAGGTCGCTTATCCTATGATGCGCAGCGCGGTATGTATTTACACCCAACGCTTTGCATTACACCAGACCGTATTCCTTTAGGTATCAGCGATGCATGGATGTGGTCTCGTGGGGAAAGCAAAGCGGAAGACCTAGAAACCTCAACAATAAAAGAAAGTGATCGCTGGATAGAAGGCTATGAACGGGTTGCTGAAATGGCAGAGCGCTGCCCTCAAAGTCGGTTGGTTTATGTCGCCGATAGAGAAGGTGATATTTTAAGTTTAATGGCAAAAAGTAAAGCCTTAAACACCCCCGCAGATTGGTTGGTTAGAGCAAAACATAACCGCAAACTATCAACGGAAGAAAAGCTTTGGGATAGTGTCGATAAACAAGAGGTTATGAGCCGAATCAGTTTTATTAAGCCAAGAAAAAAAGGTGAAAAATCTCGGCAGGTTCAGCAAGAAATTAAAGTGCTCCGTTGCACTTTTCCACGCAAGGGAAAAGACGGTATTGAGGTCACGCTAGTTCAAGCAAAAGAAATGAACCCACCAAGAGGGAAGTCACCGCTAGTTTGGCGATTACTCAGCAACCGCCTTGTAGAAAATGAAGCACAAGCGAGTGAACTGATTGATTGGTATCGCTGCCGCTGGGAAATCGAAATGTTTTTTGATGTTTTGAAAGTTGGCTGCAAGGTAGAAAAACTACAATTAGCAAAGAAAGAGCGTATAGAAAAAGCGCTTATTATGGCTATGATTATTACTTGGCGAGTGATGTATCTTATGCGCTTAGGTCGCGTCTGTCCTGACTTACCCGCGGAATTGATTTTTGACCCATTGGAATGGAAATCATCTTATGTTTTACTGGAAAAAACAATTCCGAAAAAGGCACCAACACTTAATACGGTACTAAGAAATTTAGCGACATTAGGCGGATTCTTAGGGCGAAAATCAGATGGGGATCCTGGTGCTAAAAGTATCTGGATCGGCTTTCAGCGAATTCAAGATTGCGTGTTTGGCGCACAAATGGCCCGTAAATTAGAGGGGCTTGATTAGACTTGTGTGTAAGGAGATGCTCTAAGAGATGCTATCCGTTATATAAATAGAATTTATTTATCTGAAAAACGATATAGAAACTTTGCAAGTATAGTCTAGCCTTATATATGTGTATAATTCATTTAATTCATAATTTAAATGTATTTACTGCATCATGATTGATTTAAAACGCCTACATCATGCACATACTTTAGCAAGGTATCAAAACTTTGCTCTTGCAGCGAAAACATTATCACTCTCGCAATCCGCGCTTACCCGCAGTATTCAAAGCCTAGAAGAGCAATTGGGGTACAACTCTTTGAGCGCACTCGAAAAGGCACTAAACCGACGGCTTTTGGTATTAAACTGCTTGAGCATAGCGAAGTGATTACTCAGCATGTAAGGCAGCTAGAGCGTGATATGCAAGATATGCAAGATATGCAAGATATGCAAGATATGCAAGATATGCAAGATATGCAAGATATGCAAGATATGCAAGATATGCAAGAAATGCGTACAGGTACGCTTAACGTGGGTGCAGGGCCTGCTGTGGCAAAATCTTTTTTAGGTGTGGCAGTTGGGCAGTTCAACCAACAGCACCCTCATATTGACATCAACCTCAAGCTGGAAAACATCAATAAACTTTATGCGCAATTACTGGAAAGAAAAATTGAGTTTATCGTGGGTGATCCTTTATACATTAATTCAGATCAGCAAATAGAAACTAGATTTTTTCCTAAGCACCTCATTTATTTTTTTGTCGCAAACATCATCCTATTTTGCAAAATAGTGACATCAAATTACAGGCTATTTTTCAATACCCTTTTGTCGCTCCTTATATGGCGAGACATTATAAACAAGCCTTAATAAACCGTTTTGCACTGAGCCATGTGCAGACTGAGCGTTTGTCTTCTTGCTCAGATATTGAATGCGATAACCTCGGTATATTGGAGTCTATTGTCGAAAATAGCAATGCAATTTCATTTACGACAGCCTCTATACAGCGCCGATTTTCTGAGAACTTGATGCTTATTCCGCTACAAATTCCTGACTTGCAAACCAATTACGCAATTATTACATTACCGAATAAGACATTAAGTCCCCATGCGGTGGCTTTTATTGAGCAATTATTTATTAGTGAAGCTATTGAAACGGCGGACAAGTCTTGAAATGGAAAGTTATTTAGGCTTGAGTTTGTAAAGTACTACATACCCACAGATTTCATTGTCTCAAAAGTCTTGATATTGGGGACACTACTAGGCTGTCGAAATATAACATTCAAATTATAAATATTTATAATATTCAATGTCTTGAAAAATACATTCCAATTAAAATACGATATATAGTGCCGATTCAGCTCATTAATTTCGGCTCTATGTGAAATACAGTGGGTAATCAAACTTCATTTTTCACCCATAACGGAATTGATATCTCATCAGAACTTTTATACGCTTTGGGGAATTCATATGAAAATGAAATGCCTAAAGATTTTCCAGATAGAATTAACGTAACCATTTTCCGAAATGCATAAGCCACAGAATGTGATAGCCAAACCTTGGCCAGATTATGAGTTGCTAGACAGCGGCAGCGGAAGAAAACTGGAGCGTTTTGGAAAAGTAATTTTAGATCGGCCCGAGGTAAACGCCAACGGAAAGTCAAAACTCACAATCAAGGAATGGAGAGAAATAGCTCACTCCAGATTTGAACAAAAAGGTTCAAATTCAGGCACTTGGAGCAAACCTATTGATGATTGGACAATAAAAACCCAAGAACCCAATTCGTTGACATTTAACTTGAGCCAGAGCCAGTTCAAACACATTGGTGTATTTCCAGAACAGAGTTCAAATTGGGACTACATTTTTAAGGCATTACACGGCAAAAAAACACAAGCTGCGCTGAATTTATTTGCTTATACAGGAGGAGCTTCATTGGCGGCTAAAGCAGCCGGAGCGGACATCACACATATAGAAGCGTTTGGTCAATTGATTACCAAAGCAAAAGAAAACATGGAGTCCACTGGGCTTGCAGACATTCGGTGGATAAAAGAAGATGCACTCAAATTCGTACAAAAGGCCATAAAACGGGAAAAGAAATACGACTTGATAGTGATGGATCCACCCTCGTGGGGAAGAGGACCAAAAGGAGAAAAATGGATCATAGAAAAACACTTAGATGAGCTCATTTCTGGAGTGTCTAAACTGATGAACCCAAAGGCTCATTTGATAGTGAACACATATTCAGGAATTCTACCAGAAGAACTGAAATATAGGCTTGACCAACACATCAAATTCACAAACTACCAAGTAGGTAGCCTGATTTTACAAGCAAAATCTGGAACACAATTCAGCACGGGGACTTTGGTTAGGGGGCAGGTGAGATAGCCGCTAAACTGCATATTTTTTGTCGTTACGATTCCAATATTTTTACCGCATGATTTCAGAATTCAAATCAATTTTAGGAGAAAACAATGTTCTTAATGGTGCGCAACTCATTTCCAGATACAATCACATTTGGAAAATGGGTGACCCTTTAAAAGCCAAAGCTCTTCTTCTGCCTGAATCTACAGAAGATGTTTCTGAAATCATGAAAATCTGACACAGGGGGTGCGAATATGCACGGGGGTATTGGCTTATGGACAACATAGGAACCTAAGGGGTCAGGTCCCGAATTGCGAATTAACCAATCTTAGAGTATAGTTCAAAACATGGCCAGACCACTCAGACTTGAATTTCCCAATGCTTTATATCACGTTACCTCGCGAGGTGACCGACGTGAAGATATCTATGATGATGACGAAGATCGAATGATTTTTCTGAATATACTGGGTAAGGTTGTTACCGATTACAACTGGCTCTGCCACGGTTATTGTTTGATGAGTAACCACTATCATCTAATTATCGAAACACTTGATAGCAACCTTGCAAAAGGCATGCGCCAGTTAAACGGTGTATATACACAGGCAACAAACCGCCGACATAATCGGACGGGCCACCTATTTCAAGGTCGATACAAAGCAATTCTTGTTGATAAGGAAAACTATCTTCTTGAACTTTCTCGTTATGTTGTACTGAATCCACTTCGGGCGAAAGGCATGGTACAAAATATTGAAGATTGGCCCTGGAGTAATTATCTAGCGATGATTGATAAAGCACATAAATTTGACTGTTTGACAACGAACTGGATTTTATCCCAATTTGGAGAAAGCAGAGAGCAGGCCATGAGCAGCTATCAGCAATTTGTTCTTGAAGGCGTTGGTCAGAATATTGATCTATGGTCTGAACTGAAAGGCCAGATATATTTGGGTAATGAAGAGTTTGTATCGGCTATGCAAAGCAAGATTGAAATAACTCAAGATGATTGGAATATCCCAAAAAAACAAAAACGCTCGCTTGCAGAATCATTATCAGAGATAGAACGGCAAGCTGAAGATAGAAATTCGGCGATAATTACAGCCTATGCAACCGGGGTATATAGCCAGCGTGAAATCGGTGAGTATTTTGATTTACACCCCAGTACAGTGGGTATTATTGTAAGGCGTGCAAACAATTCGTGATTCGAGAGCTGACATTACTAGTTGCTACATGCTTTTTAGATATAGCATAATGATTTAACAAACAGCAATCTTAATATAATTGTTTTAGACAATGCGCAGAAGCGTGAAGTTTTGTAGCGCAGTTAATGTATTAAATAAACCAAAAGAGCGGATCATGAAATGGCGAAATCGCAGGGTAAGCAGTAATATTGAAGATAAACGAGCAACAGGTCGCAAAAGCTCAAGAAAAGTGAGTGGATTAAGTGCCATCATTATTACCCTGGCAGCAATGTATTTTGGTGTTGACCCTAGAATTATCTTTAGTCTCATGGAAAATACCGGTGGGCAAAGTCCTGGCGTGGAACAGTCTACTTATCGCCCTTCAGCAGAGCAACAACAATTAGCAGAATTTACCGGTGTTGTCTTAGCGGATACCGAAGATACCTGGAATATGCTTTTTCAACAACAGGGAATACGTTATCAGGAGCCTAAACTGGTTTTATTTACCAATACTGTTCGCTCCGCTTGTGGACATGCTGAGGCTGCAATGGGTCCCTTTTATTGTCCTGGTGATCATAAAGTGTACATCGATTTAGGGTTTTATCAGCAGCTGAAAACGGAGCATAATGCACCAGGTGATTTTGCCCAGGCTTATGTGGTTGCCCATGAAGTGGGGCATCATGTACAGAATTTACTGGGTATTTCCGCTAAAGTTCATAAAGCGCAGCAACATACGGGTAAAACTGAAGCTAATCAATTATCGGTCATGTTGGAATTGCAGGCTGATTGCTTCGCAGGGCTTTGGGCGCATCATACTCAAAAGGCTAAGCAAATTCTTGATCAAGGCGATGTAGAAGAAGCCTTAAATGCTGCTAGTCAAATTGGTGATGATCGCTTGCAAAAGCAAGCCAGAGGGTATGCTTCACCTGAATCGTTTACGCATGGAACATCTCGGCAGCGAGTGCAGTGGTTTAAAAAAGGCTTTGCTGAAGGAACAATGCAAGGGTGTAATACATTTTTGTCATTATAACCCCAGTTGTTTTTATAACGGTTCCTTAAAAGCTTATACACTTATTATATGAATTCAGGATTAAGAATTTGTTTCTTAAAAAATAATACAGGGAAAAGGAGTATATGAACAAAAAACTATTACTACTGTGTGCGCTAATTTCTATTGCAGCATCCGTGGCATATTATTTTAGCAAAGGCCCTGAGCGTATAAGTGTGACCCAGTACAAAGTTACTAAAGGTGAAGTTAAAGCGAGTATTGCTAATACACGTGTCGGTACGGTCAAGGCATGTCGCCGTGCCTATCTAGCGCCTGCAATCGGTGGTAATGTTGCAAAATTATATGTCAAGGAAGGCGATAAGGTTAAGAGCCAGCAACTGTTATTAAAAGTCTGGAACGATGATTTAACGGCGCAATTAATTCTGCACAAAGCACAAATAAAAGTCAACCAGGCCACAGCTAAACAAGTTTGTGAGATGGCAGCAGGTGCAAAGCGAGATTCGCAGCGCCTGGTACGCTTGAAAAAATATGACCATATTATTTCTGAAGAACAATTAGACAGAGCCGCTACTAAAGCAAGAGCTGATAGAGCGCAATGTCTGGCAGCGCAAGCTGCAATAGAAATGGCTAGAGCAAATCTGGAGATTGTTAATACTGATATTGAACGCACTCTGATACGTGCGCCTTTTGATGGTACGGTTGCTGAAATCAATGCTGAGCTCGGCGAATATGTGACCCCATCAACGCCTGGTATTCCAACTTTACCCCCCATTGATTTACTGGATATCAGCTGCTTGTATGTGTCTGCGCCAATAGATGAGGTTGATGCTCCACAAGTAAAAGTGGGTATGAGTGCCTGCGTTAGTCTGGATGCTTTTGCAGAAAAACGTTGTTCTGGAACCGTTTCACGTATTGCCCCTTATGTATTAGAAAAAGAGAAACAGGCGCGTACTGTGGAAGTGGAGGTTAAGCTTAGTGAGGCAAAAGATTTACAAGAACTATTGCCCGGTTATAGTGCTGATATTGAAGTCTTGTTAGCCAGCAAAGAAGATGCTTTAAGAGTGCCGACTGAAGCCGTGCTAGAAAATAATCAGGTGTTATTAATCACTAAAGATGGCCTGCTGGAACAGCGCGAATTTAAACCAGGCCTGGCAAACTGGAATTTTATCGAAGTTTTGTCCGGCCTGGTAGAAGGCGATGCGCTGGTGTTATCGGTAGGTCGAGAAGGTGTTGAACCGGGCGTTTATGTGCGTGTGGAAGAATGATTCAATTAGAAAATATTCAGCGTACTTTTCAGGTCGGCGATCAACTGATCTATGCGTTAAACAATATTAATCTAACCATTAACAAGGGTGAATATGTGTCGATTATGGGGCCATCGGGTTCAGGAAAATCGACTTTATTAAATGTTATTGCCCTGCTGGACCAGCCTTCTTCGGGAAAATATATCTTGAATGGTCAGGATGTTACTCAGTTAAATGATGATCAATTGGCGCGTGTACGTAGAGAAAATATTGGCTTTGTATTCCAGTTTTTCCATTTAATTCCAAGGTTGACTGCTGCAGAAAATATCGAAATACCAATGGTTTTAGCGGGTATTGCCGTTAAAGAACGTAAACAGCGAATTGCTGAAGCATTGGCGGCGGTTAATCTGGAACAGCGGGCAACACATCGTCCTGATCAATTATCAGGGGGACAGATGCAGCGGGTTGCCATTGCCCGTGCGATGATAATGCGCCCGGAAATATTATTAGCCGATGAGCCGACAGGCAATCTTGATAGCAAAACCGGGCAGGAAATTATTTCCTTACTGGAAAAGTTGAATCAGCAACAAGTTACGCTGATTACCATTACTCATGATCAAGCTATAGGTGATCGTGCACAACGCTGTATTCATTTGATAGATGGACAGATTAAGTAATTCCGGCAAAAAAATCTTTATACTCAATTTTAGGGTGAGCGGAGAAGCAAAACCTATTAATCCCGAATGGTGAACCTCTTATGTTGTCAATCCTGTAGCCTAGCAAGAATAATGGTATTAAACCAATTTACAAATCATGACCTTTAGCGATACTGTAAACCACGCCTATGCTGCCATCAGAACTCAGCCCGTTCGAGTACTGCTGATTATTCTGGCTATGAGTATCGGTATTACTTCGGTGACCGTGATAACTGCTCTGGGTGAAAGTGCAAGACGTTATATAGTGAATGAATTTCAGGCTTTGGGTACGCATTTAATTATTGTTTTGCCCGGTCGAAGCGAAACAACGGGTGGGCATCCGCCTATTTTTGGAGAAACACCGAGGGATTTAACCCTGGCCGATGCAGACGCTTTGTCTAGTAGTCGTCAGATAGCTGCGATAGCCCCGGTCAGTATCGGTGCTGCACCGGTATCGATAAAAGGTCTGGAACGGGAAGCAACCATTATTGGCTCAACGGCTGCATTTCGTGAAGTA
>Ga0208279_1001221_pt1 | contig 14711 bp, 15 predicted proteins | sample AntAceMetag02UKM_FD_184766 | JGI IMG/M metagenome (GOLD analysis project Ga0208279, IMG submission 184766) | Saline lake microbial communities from Ace Lake, Antarctica - Antarctic Ace Lake Metagenome 02UKM (SPAdes) (version 2) | ecosystem: Environmental > Aquatic > Non-marine Saline and... | reverse complement strand
GAACTCGATTCTTCGCACTGCAAGCAAGATGCTAGAGTTGTATCAGCGATTGTTGGATTCTAGGCGAGGCCAGAGGGAATGGTAACTGGCGCTATGTGGCAGAATTGGTGATTTGGACGGGGATCTTATATTGGGACAAATGACCCCTAAGCAGGGGTGTGAGCCACATACTCCTGCTGTTTCTGAAAGTGCGGGTTTCCGGCTATGATCTCTGGATGAAGCTCCTTGACAATCTCGATGTAGGCGTTCATCAGGCGTTTGCTTATGGACAGTATGGCAGAGATCTCTCTGGGCGCAAATCCGCGCTTCAGTAGTTTGATCACGTTTTTGTAGGTTTGGGCATAGTTCTCTACCGAGCGCAAGCTATGTATGGGAGACAACTTCCGACAGATTTCGGGTTCCAAGTAACCAGCTTCCAGCAGACGAGCCACCTCAACTTTGTGGCTGAGCGTAGGGCCGATGTCTTGCACGGTGCCTCGGTAGGGCAAGAGACGATCTCGAGCCCGCTGGACGTGGGCGATATCTTGGCCTACCTGGCACTGACAGGTCAGGGTAATGGCTGCCAGGTCGGTCTGGGCCAGTACACCACCTTGGGCCAGAGCCTGCTGCAGGAGTCGAGCGTGACGGTGGCGACGGACAACCAGGAACTTCTCGCCGTTGACCAGAGCTTTCCGGTCGTCATCGGCCACGAGGTCAAGAACCACTGGCACCTGAGGGGTGTCTTTCATCGGTTTGTAAGTATGCTTGCGCCCGTCATTGGCCACTGCCATCCAGAGCAATTGCCCGGGCTTGAGCAGCGAAACTGGCTTCACGAAGGAGTCGATGGTGGCCAGGATGCGTTCGATCATCACCTCGGCAAAGAGCACCTTCTTTTCATAGCCAAACTCGGTGACGAACAGATGACGCAGCACATTGGCCAGTGTCTTGTCTTGCAGCGGAGAGAACTCTCTCTGGCGACGCGTGCGGCCTCGGATCACGGGAGCCCCCCTTTTTCGCCAGTTGCTGGTAAGACGCCTGTGAGTTCCGAGTCTGTTTCCGATCCCGTAGTCGAACGGAATACTGTCCGCTTGAGTCGGTTTAGCGTGCGGGCGTACTCCGGGACATTCAAGTCTGCGTATAGCACGCGGTACTGCTCGATCAGGTTCTCGGAGATACTGATCACACTTTGCATCTGCGCTGGTGTGAGTCCACGGTCCTCCAGAATCATGACCAGCGAGAAGTGCCGCAGGTAGCGGGCCATACTGGAGATGCCATGCCCACCCAGGGAGAGCGAGATGCGAGAGAAACTCATGTCCTGGACGTATCTGCGAATCACGGGGATCTTGTGAGACACGCCCCGTCCCATATCCTGAATCTCTCCGCGAGAAGGGAGTGGCTGACCTTGGTGACGAAACAGAACAAACACCCGTTGGATTGTCTTGCGACTCAGTCCCAAGATACACGCCAGATCCTCCTGACTCAATGCACCACCTTGGACCAGGGCCTCATAGGTCAGGCGATGCACGCGCGACTGGCGCAGGGCTTGTGGCCCTTCAGTTGCCCATACCTGAGCATCTCCATCAGCAATGAGTGTCAAATGCACCGGCATTTTCCGGCACTGGCGCAAGGGTTTCCCGGGTGGCTCACCCACCGCGATGGCCTGGTAGGTAATCTGTCCCTGTTGGCGAGTCAACCCCGTTTGCTCGTCAACCAGTTCCTGAACACGATCGGCAAGAACCCGCGCTTCTACAGGCGACAGAGCGTATCCTTGCTGCAGCTCCACTTGGACGGCGCACAGCGAAGTTTTCTCGGCGAGTCGGCTGCCACTACATCTAACGTTCATACTTGACCTCCTAGGCAATCCTGATTGCAACAGTATACTACCTAGAGGTCATTTGTCCCAATCTGGCGATCCCCTTTGAGCAGGAAGCGCGTGGATGATGACTGGTGCTACGTGTGGGCATCTAGCTGCTTGCCCTTCTTGCCGTTTCGTGTGTCGGAGGCGTGGCGATCTTTGACAGGGAACGGGCTTTGCTCTAGAATGGATATGCTTTCTAATGATAAGTCGAGCGACGGGGGCTTTGGGATGCTTAAGATGAAAGAAGCTATCATCAAGTTACTGGAAGGGCGGGACCTGACTGAGTCGGAAGCGCGGTCGGTCATGATCCTTGTGATGCGTGGCGAAGCCTCAGCCGCGCAGACAGCCTCTTTGCTGACAGCCTTGCACATGAAGGGCGAAACCGTGGGTGAGATTGCAGGCTGCGCGCTGGCTGTTCGTGAGCTGGCAAAGCCTGTTTGTCCCCAGCGCAAGGATTTGGTGGACATCTCTGGCACGGGCGGCGACCGAACGGGTACTTTCAATATCTCTACGACGGCGGCGTTTGTGGTCGCAGGGGCTGGCGTTGGGGTGGCAAAGCACGGTGCGCGTTCAGTATCCAGCCATTGTGGAAGTGCCGACTTGCTGGAACGCCTGGGGGTGAACCTGAGACTGTCGCCTGAGCAGGTGGCCCTTTGCATTGATGAGGTGGGTATAGGCTTTCTTTTTGCGCCCCGGTTGCATCCCGCCATGCATTATGCTGAGGAGACACGGCGAGAGATCGGTGTGCGCACAATCCTTGATATTCTTGGTCCATTGACCAATCCCGCCGGAGCTACATCGCAGGTACTGGGCGTCTACGCTGGCTCACTGACCGAACCCTTGGCTTATGTGTTGGCGATTCTGGGATGTCATTCCGCGTATGTGGTCTATGGATCTGACGGACTGGATGAGCTGTCCACCACGGGAGTGAACAAGGTTAGCAGTCTCTATGACGGCAACGTCACCACCTTTGCGCTGGACGCGGTCGAACTGGGGCTCGCGCGGGCGGAGGTCTCGGATTTGCTGGGAGGTCTGCCCGAAGAGAACGCAAAGATCACGCGTGCGATCCTTGGGGGAGAGAAAGGGGCGCAGCGTGACGTTGCCGTGCTAAATGCCGCTGCCACTCTTGTTGTCAGTGGGCATGCAACGAGTCTGTTGGAGGCAATCTCTATTTCGCAAGAAGCAATTGACTCCGGATCAGCAGAGCGAAAGCTGGAGGAGCTTATCCAGCTCACTCAGGGCATGTCCGGTGGGCCCTCCTTGAGTTAGGCTCAACCATGAGCCGCCCGTTTTGATACTCGCAGCCTGCAATGCTCAGTACTCTCTGTCCAGGGCAGATACGGAAAGGGAGATGAGGGTTTGTTGCGCCTGGTTGTCGATGCCAGTGGCCCCCAATTCCTCCAGAGCCCTGGCTCGATAACCGCTGAGAACCTCCCGAGCATACTGGTGACTGCCTGTCTCCTCGAGAACCGCTAGCATCCTCTCGACGTCATCGTCGCTAATCTCATCGCGCGAGTACAGGTCGCGCAAGGTCCGCTTTCCTCGTTTTCTCTCTGTCTCCAGTGCGTGCAGAACAGGAAGGGTCTTCTTCTTTGTGCGCAGGTCATCGCATATCGGCTTCCCAGTGATTCGAGGATCACCCCAAATCCCTAGTATGTCGTCCATGATTTGAAAACCCAGGCCTAGTTTACGACCAAACTGGCGATAATGTTCTACAATGGCAGGAGACGCTCCTCCAACGACTGCCCCTATCTCAGTGGCACAAGCTATGAGAGCCGCAGTCTTGTTCTCGATCATCTTCATGTAGAGCGCCATGTCGACTTGTGCCCTGTCCTCGAACTCCAGATCAAGGTATTGCCCTTGACAAAGAGAGATGCACGTTTGGTTCAGGCGTGTGAAAGCAACCCGGATCTTTTCTTCGGAGACGTTCATCTCCTGCAATCGAGAAATGGCGAGATAGGCGTGGGCGAACATGATGTCTCCCACGTTGACCGCGTGTGGGATGCCCCACAGAGACCACACGGTGGAACGACCACGCCGTGTGGGGCTGTGGTCCTCAATGTCATCGTGAATCAGGGAGAAGTTGTGCAGCAATTCGACGGCACCCGCCGCTGGGATGGCGGTATGCCAGTCTCCGCTCACGGCTTCGCAGACGAGGAGAAGAAGAAAAGGGCGAGTGTGCTTGCCGGGATACGTGTGCAGGGGAACGAGATCCTGGTCTGCCCAGCCCATGTGATAGTGCATCATGCCGTAGAGGGGCTTCAGAGTTTCCTCTGGGAGTGCAAGGATCGCTCGCATTTCTTTTTCCAACTGGGGGCCGTACTTGCGAGCCAATGGTGTGGCGTTACTCATGTCGAGGTTCCTTTCAGGACAGAGGCTCAGCAGATCTTCTTTTCAGAGGAGCGGTACGGAGGGCTGCCACATCCCTAGCGCCAACACAGAACATGGCGATGCGGAGTTCGTCTATGAGGATGGAGAGATGTTCAATAACGGCTTCCGGCGAAAGCATGGCGGGTTGAAGCAAGGGGTGGGCCAGGCCTCCAATGTTAGCACCGAGGGCAATGCATTTGGCGATGTCTATCCCCGTGCGAAGGCCTCCGCTGGCAATGATGGGTAGGTCTGGAGCGCCCCGACGAGCAAGCTGGATGGATTCCGAGGTAGGAATGCCCCAGTCGGCGAAATCTGAGGCAATGTCTCGTAATCGAGGCTCAGAGATGCGGTGTCGTTCTACTTCGCTCCAACAGGTTCCTCCTGTCCCAGCTACGTCAAGAGCTGCGACTCCCACGTGTGCTAACTCACGGGCTACCTCTTCTGACAAGCCCCAGCCCACCTCTTTCACCACGACAGGGACTGGCAGCGCTTTGCAGAGAGCCGCGATCTTGCGCAGCAGGTTGGAGAAATCTGTGTTCCCATTGGGTTGTAGACATTCCTGCAGGGGATTGAGGTGCAGCACGAGAGCGTCTGCTCTGATCATATCAACTGCCTGGAGGCACTGATCGAGACCATACCCATAGTTGAGCTGTACTGCTCCCAGGTTGGCCATCAAGAATGCATCAGGGGCGCTCTGTCGTACCTGATAAGTACAGCTGACTGTTGTATCCTCTATGGCGGGGCGTTGGGAACCTATTCCCATAGCAATGCCCAGCGTCTGGGCTGCCTCGGCCAGGTGAGAGTTGATGCGGGCCGCAGTAGCTGTTCCCCCTGTCATAGCTGAGATCAAGAGTGGAGCCTGAAGAGGTTTTCCCAGCAGCGAGATGTGAAGATCCACATCATCCAGCGCTATCTCTGGCATCGCACAGTGGATGAGGGAGTACTCCTCCAGACCGGTGCTATGGATTGGCGAATGTACGTCTTTTTCGATGCATACGCGCAGATGTTCTTCTTTTCGGAGCTGGTGCATTGTGAGAGTCTCCTTACACAGGGATGCTACTAGGATATTACCAGTGCAACCCGTTGGTGTCAAGACAGGAGACATAGTGATTAACCGTATCTCACCGCGGAGTCTCCGCTGAGCCCGCAGAGGAGATCAAAATGGCCTTCTTTGTGTGATTTACACCCTCTGCGGTAAGAGTAGGCAGCATTGTTTCTCACCGTGGCGTGACTTGTGGGTAACCGCTAAAGGGGACAGAGTGGCTTGGGTGTGCCGGCGTCCGAACAAGTTCGGGAATCCGGTGTAGAGGTGCGTGGAGTGCCGGATTCCCCGGCTTGTTGAGGGGCGTAGCACTCGTGCTGCGACCGTCAGAGTGGGTTTGGGCGAGGCGTATCTTGGAGCTAGGTGAAGTGTTGTATAAGACGAAATGCTCCTGGTGCAATGGTTCTCTGGGGAGATGGAAGGAGGATGTCGAGGGACGAAAATGCTATGATGCAGTTGACCGGAAACTGACGAGGTAGTATAATACGAGCCGCTACTTCAGCGTGGTTGAGTACGCGGCAGGTATGATTGGCGATTATCAGGAGTTAGGTGTTTAGACAGCAGCAAGGAGGAGTGAAGTGGACGATCTGTTCGAGAGAGTTAAAAGAATAATCATTGACCAACTAGGGGTGGAAGCTGATAAAGTCACAATGGAAGCCGATTTCAGAGCGGATCTGGAAGCTGACTCGCTCGATCTGGTTGAACTTATCATGGCTTTCGAGGATGAATTCGGGGGAGAGATCTCGGACGATGACGCGCAGAACATCACCACGGTGGGCAAGGCAATTGCCTACTTGAAGGCCCAGCTCGAGGCAGAGTGAGTGCCAATTGATTGAAGTTCTGACGGCGTAGGTTTTGAGTCTTGATTGCTGAGGGATACCGGGCGGGTGAGCGCTATGGTGTCCCTTTTTCTGTCTGGGTTGCCGAACAAGACTGGAATCTCGGAGAGGTCAAGGGAGAACTATGAACTGGCAGAGAGGTGCAGCGTGGCCAAGGTATCAGTGATTACTGACAGTTGCTCCAGCATACCTGATGAGATGTATGGCCAGTATGATCTCATCATGGTGCCGTACTACGTTCACATACAGGGAAAATCATACCGTGATCTGTTGGACATGCAGCGCGAGGAATTCTTGAGCTATCTCCTGAAGACCACGAAGCCGGAGGATCTCCCTAAGTCGGCCAATCCTGGCCCAGGGGACTATCTGGAGGCGTTTCGTATTGCAGCCCAACGTGGCCACGACATGATCTCGCTACACATGACTTCTGTGGGAAGTGGGGCTTATCAGGCTGCCCTCGTAGCGAAGGAGATGCTTCTGAAAGAACATCCCGATCTTCACGTCGAAGTCATTGACACTCGGAATGTATCCATGTGCCATGGCTGGATGACTCTGGAAGCAGGCAGGATGGCGCAGGAGGGGAAACCTCTCGACGAGATCGTGGGTCGCGTCCGTTCCATGATCCCTGTCACCAAGATGCTTCAAACAGCCGATACGCTGCGCTATCTGTACCTGGGTGGGCGTATTGGGCGCGCGCAACATCTCGTGGCGTCCATTCTCAGAATCAAGCCTCTTATTGGCATGGATGATGGTGTGATCGTTCCCCTGGGAACAGCGCGCAGCCGCCGGGCTGCCTACCGCCGCATGGTGGAGATGGTGGAGCAAGACGTGGGAGAAGGGGGTCGGATCAAGGTTGCCATCATTCATTTCGGAGCGCCAGAGGATGCTTCTGTGCTCGGCGAGATGGTGGCAAACCGTTTCACTTGCGTTGAGTTTCTGACGACACAGCTCTCACTTGCGCTGGCCGTGCATACTGGTCCGGGCACGGTGGGTTTGTGCTACTTTCCCGTGGGAGAGAACAACTGAGACACAGAACTAAGGGGTGCCGAGAAGTCACTGCTTGGATACAAGGACTCGTGTGGGCGGGTGTCGGTAGAGCGTGCACCGAGGCGGGAGTGTCTGCATTTAGGCGCCAATGCCTGAGTTGCTATGCTCTGACCCAAAGAGATAGCACATGAAGAATGTCAGCGGAATCATTCTGGCTGGAGGCAAGAGTCGACGATTGGGGCAGGACAAGGCTCTTATCAGACTGGGGACACGCACGCTGATCGAAATCGTACTCGAGAAGCTGCGCTGCCTTTCCGATGACGTCATTCTATCAACAAATGAGTTCGACGAGTTCGCTTCTCTGGATGTTCGCATGGTACAGGATATCTATCGTGAGGGGGGGGTTCTTGGGGGACTGTACTCTGGTCTACAATCTGCGAAGTCACCCTTTGCGCTGGTGGTGGCCTGTGACATGCCTTTCTTGAATCTGAACCTCTTGCGCTTCATGGTCCTTCACGCACCGGGCCACGATGTGGTTGTACCTCGGCTAAGCACGGGAATTGAGCCTCTCCACGCCATCTATGCCCGCACATGTCTGGAACCCATCAGAGAGACTTTGGAAGAGGGCCGACTCCGCATCGTTGACTTCTGGGACCGCGTTCGAGTATGCTACATAGAGGAGGACGAGATAGAGGTCCTGGATCCGCAGAAGCTATCGTTCTTCAACATCAACGCCCCAGAAGACCTGGACAGGGCTCGGGAGATCATGGCTTCCGCGCACGGTGTGAATTGGTAGTCCCACCAATTGGCTCTGCCTCTGTTTGGCTCTGCCTCTGTTTAGCTTTGCTTCTATCACAGAGCGGGAGAGACTAGCTTCTGAATCTTCTCCAGAACCTCTGTCCACGCAATTCTAGAGAGCCCCAGCTTTCTTCTCAGTGTGTCCTCGTCCATTCCTCCCCTGTAATCCCTCACAGCGCAGGTCATGCGCAGCATCTCAAAAGAGAGTCCGTTGGGTAGGTTTGCTTGCTGGGCCACACCTGTCAGCACGTATTCCAGGTTTGTAGCCGTGCACTCGAAGAGTCTTGCCTGGGGTTTGTACTGGGTTCGGTACAGTGTCAACGTTGCGGAGAAATCGGGGGGCAGTCGCAGCTTCCGTTCCTTATAGCGTCTCCTTGGGTTGTCGTATCGCACGTACACTACGGAAGCCGTCGGGCTGGCAAGGTCCAGGTCGGCCAGATTGATGCGCATGCACTCTCCCTTTTTCATGCCTGTTGCCAGCAGCAGTGAAACCAGGAGGTGCGGGCGCGGGTCGGGGTCTTCGAGACGTCGCAGCACGGATGCTGTTGCTGCCAACACATCGGCGATCTGCTGGGTGTGTAGGATTCTGGGGAGAGGCGAGGACGCTGGACGGTGAATAACGGGGGCTGCAACATCGCGAGCGACAACGCCCGATTCCGCCAGCTAGCCGAAGAAGACCTTGAGTGTTGTGACCCTGCGGGCATAGGATTTCGGTGTGCAAGCGGCCTTCCGGCCGTGGAGCAGGTAGGCCAAGAAATCGTTCAGCTTGCGTGTGGATATCCCGTCAATGGCAACATCATGTTGCAGGTACCGGCTGAAGATGGAGAGGTCTCCCAGGAAGGAGCTGATAGTATTCTCTGTGAATCCCTTCTGGATCATGTGATCATGAAAGACTTCAATGGCCTCAGAGAGAAGGGATTCCTTTGAGCGACCAGAGCCCTGCTCTGCTATTTCCCTTTTGGGAGGTGTTTCCTTGGGGAAGAGCGGTAACTGATTCTGTTTGCTGGGCATTTTCATCTCTCCAGGTCAAGGACAGGCTTCGCATAGACATCTCATGCTTTGACATAATTCTAGCATGACCCTCATTGTTTGTCAACCAGGATTGAAGGGGCAAGACGGTCGGTGTTACACTTCTGTAACAACCAGTTAATGCCTGTCTAATGAAGGTGGGGCATACTCTAACCGAGTTGAGCCTCTAGAGGCTCGACGTTAGGAGTGAAAGCGGAAGTACGAATCCGAAAGGGAGGGATCTGAACTATGAAGAAGAAACTCGTGTTAGTAATGGCGTTGACGTTGGTTGCCTTGGTGGTGCTCCCGGTTGCTGCCAGTGCGGAGGTATTCGAGGGTGAGGGCAGCATCACGGCGCGCGGTGTAGGCGTCGCCATCGTACACAGCGAAGGGGAAATCGAGATCATTGGGCATGGCATCGGCCTTGTGCACGTCAGGGACGCCACCCGGTTAAAGGCTAGTGGCAGGGGCTACCGCAGGGACTTGCCCGGGGGCGGCGCGGTGTTCATGGGCTGGCGCGGCGAGATCCACGCGGCAGGTACCGAGTTGAAAGTCCGCATGTGTGGAGGGCTGATCGAGTTCACCGCTGAAGGTACCGGTTGGGTTTTCCTGAGAGGTCGCGGCATGTATGAGATCAAGGGCGAGAGCTGTGACTGGAGTACTGAGGGAGCCCGAGTTTCGTTGGGAGAGGTGGAGGAATAGGAAGCATCAGTGTGAGGAGAAGGGAGGAAGGCAGAGTCGCTTTCCTCCCTTCTCAATGTGATATAATGGGGCATCGACTCTTCAGCAAGGGGAAACGAATGAAACTGAGCAGTTCCAATATAGCAAAAAGGATGAGGTCATTCCTGTCACGTCGGTGGTTGGACGCGCTGATCAGCCTTGTTGTTTTCGCGGTCAGCCTGGTGGTCTACAATGCGACCCTGACTCCCAGCCTGTCCTATCGGAGTCCCGATGGCAATGAACTGGCCACTGTCTGCTACCAATTGGGTTTAGCCCATATGACCGGCTATCCGTTGTATACCTGGTTGGGCAAGCTCTTCACCTATTTTCCTGTCGGGGACATCGCTCATCGGGTGAATCTCATGTCAGCGGTGATGGCAGCGGGGGCTGTCGTCTTGTTGTGTCTCATTCTGCGCCAGTTGACCGGCCGTAAGCTGGTGTCTGCGTTGGTGGCGCTTTTCTTTGCCTTCTCGCTCACCTTCTGGTCTCAGGCCGTGATCGCAGAGGTTTACGCGCCCAATATGTTTATGCTGGCCTTGTGCGTGCTGCTGCTTCTCCGGTGGGCACGCACGCGGCGACGGGGATACCTCTTTGCTTTCGGCTTGGCCTACGGTTTGAGTATGGGCACGCATCTCTCCAATCTTGGTTTCGCTCCGGCCTACGTACTTTTCATACTGCTGGAAGATTGGCGCATACTCAAACGTCCGGGGGAGCTTCTAGGGACGATAGGGCTCTTCGTTTTGGGATGTCTTCAGTTTCTATGGTTGCCTTACAAAGCCTCAATGCTTGTAGACCTGCCCATGGCCCGCAATGCGCCCATAACCCTGGAGCGCTTCTATACCTATACTCTGGGGGCCTTCCCGCAGATGAAGTTTGCGTTCCCTCTGGTGGCGATTCCGGGTCGGATCGTGATTTACATCGAGCTACTGCGACAGAATCTAAGGATTCCCGGGATGCTGCTTGGGATCATCGGTATGTGGGGGATGTTGTTCAAGGATACGGAGAAGTTCTATCTGCTCGTCCTGATGTACCTAGTGCACGTGTTCTTCTTCATCCAATATCGGGTTTTTGACCTGGATGTCTTCTTCATACCTGCCCACATGCTCTTTCTGCTGTTTATGGGATATGGTCTGCACTGCATTCTGGAGCTGGTAGAGAAGCTCACAGCGCGCATAGGTGGGGATGAAGCGACCATCTCCAAGCTACTGCACGTTGGCCTTGCGATAGGTGCGACGTTCATTCTGGTAGTTGGGGTTGTTTGGCAGTTGCGAGCGAACTACGCTCGCAACGATAGGTCTCAAGACGTGGCCATCAATGATTTCTACGAGAACGTGTTCGAATTATTGCCGGAGGACAGCGTGCTCCTGGGCAAGGGGGGCGTGTTTGGGTACGACATGTTCTATTACCGATATGTTTATGACGTACGGCCTGACGTAGTGATGCCCATGGCCGTGAGCGGGGGCCGACTTCCGGGGCGCGCAGGCTGGGAGGAGGGTGCAGCGGTGTTCAGCACGGAGTGGTCAGACCTGAACAAAGCCAAGCGTACTCCCTGGTCGGTTCCGCGAGAGTTGATCGATCACGAGACTTGGTACGTGCCCCGATTGGTCGGACAGAACGGAATCGGGGCGGGCTTCGGGCAGCGCAGGCTCGTCCTATACGAACTGCAGGAAGAGCCTCGCGAACTGATTGTGAGGCGAGCGGAGCCCGAGCACGAAGTCCATCACCGGTTGGGAGCAGTGGAGTTGGTGGGGTATGATCTGGGTGATGACTCGGTGGCTGGAGGAGGGTGTCTGGAACTGACGCTGTATTGGCGGGTGCTGAGGCAGCAACGAATACTGGTCGGTGCAGCATTGGATGACGTTCCCCTGGAGGTTCACGACCTCGGGTTTGGGAACCTCCCGCGCTACGTGGCAGAGACGAGTCCGCCTCGCTCGGGGACAGTGGTGGAGGAATATTCCGTCGTCGTGCCCTCCTCGCTGGAATCCGCAGTGTACGAACTAAGGGTTGGGGTAGTGGATCTTCGCAGGCAGGCGAGAGGGGAGCCGGAGTTCATCGAGTCAGTGGTTCTGACCGGAATTGAGCTGGGAGAGTGAGCATGTCAGTTGGCCGAAAGTGGTTGCTGGGTGTTGGCATAGGGTTGTTGGGAACGATGCTCCTGATAGCCTCCTTTTCGCTGGGCGTTTTCGTGGGCGAGCGGGGATTGACGCGGGAGAAGTTGCAGCCTGTCGGGCCTGGAGGAGTCCCTGCTGCCCAGCAGCAGCCAGCCCAGCCCGTTCCTCCCGATAAGCCTCAAGAGGGGAACCAGGTGCCTGTGCTCAAGGGCATAGTACGCCGACTGTCGCGGGATCTCATCACTATTGAGACAAAGGACGGCACCAAACTGGTGCAGGTCTCGTCGGACACGGCTGTTCGCCTGGCAGAGAACGGGGAACGGGAGGGAAGTCTGGATGACGTGAAGCCAGGAGTAGGGGTGGCGGTGATTGGACGCATGGATCCTGATGCGCGCATGCTACGGGCCGATACCATCGTCGTCTTTCCGCTCCCGCAGCGCAAGTAGGGGCAGGTTTCGTTTCGATGGAGGTGATTGCCGTGAATCCTCTGAAAAGAGGTCATTTCACCACAGAGGCACGGAGGGCACAGAGAGAACATCTTAGTAACTTCCATGTTCTCTGTGTCTCCGTGGTGAGGTGCACGCAAAGGTTGTCAGTAAGACAGCACGAGGCGGCGCTACGATGATGCCGAGCGGGGCGCTACGGTAGTGCCGAGGCGTTAGTGCTACGAAGGAAGACAAGGATGCCAAGGATGACAGCATTATGACCCCTATCAGGGATGCCAAGCAGGATCAATGGTGGGACCTCTCACCCTCTGCGCACACAGCGTCTGCCAGTGAGTCATCGTGAATGAGTTTATGGCTGCAACGAGAACGTGATAAATCATGTTATGGGCCTTTATGCGGAGCGGGCAGATACGCCGGTCTGTCCCTACCGGATAGATTAACGGGCGGGCGCCGGTGGAGCGCGCACCGAGGGGAGAGTGTCGTTACGCGAGGGGTCGTTCTTGTAGCAGGGGGAAGGAACCTGTCTTGACAAGGAACCAGATGCCTTTTGACCGATCGCTGAAGTAGTGGTAGCATATCCTACACTATCTGATGGAGGTCACGACGTGTCTGAGGTTTACATTGCCCGCTGCCGTACATATGAATACCAGCAAGTCTTGAAGGCAGTTCGAGAAGCTGTCGATGGACTGGGAGGCATCTGCCGGTTCATTCAAGAGGGACAGCGGGTTCTGTTGAAGCCCAACCTGCTGCGTGTCAGTGTTCCCAGTGAGGCGATCATCACACATCCGACGGTCGTGCGAGCGATGGTCGAATTGGTCCAGGAGGCCGGTGCCCGAGCGGTGATAGCGGATAGCCCTGGACCGCCGTACAGTGAAGCGAGGATGCGCAGCTTCTACGTCAAGGCTGGCCTGGCTGCTGTGGCGGAGGAAACGGGAGCAGAGTTGGTCTGCTCCTGGCAGCCGGTGCAACTGCCTAATCCATCCGGCAAGCTGATAAAGATGATAGATGCGATGGATCTGGTGACGCAGGTAGATGCTATCATCAACCTCCCCAAGTTGAAGACGCACGGCCTGACCCGTTTCACAGGAGCGACCAAAAACTTGTTCGGACTGGTTCCCGGCCTCGTTAAGATGGGCTATCATGCTAAGTTGCAGACAGCGGAACTCTTCTCTGAAATGCTGATAGATCTGCTCCAATTCCATAGCCCGGTTCTCACGGTGATGGACGCTGTGGTGGGGATGGAAGGCGATGGTCCCTCGGCGGGGGACCCCCGTGAGATAGGTTGCATATTGGCAGGGGCCGATGGAATCGCTTTGGACGTGGTGGCAACTTCTATGGTGGGGATAGAGCCTGCGAGTGTGCCTCCTCTGCAAGTTGCCATCGGGCGCGGCCTGACCACGGGAGAGATAGATGACATAGAGGTGCTGGGCGTGCCGTTCGAAGAAGCGCAAGTTCCCGATTTCCAACCCCATGGGGCGGTGACATCAGACTATCGCATGGTGCCTGCGTTTTTGCGAGACCTGGGTGCCAGGCAGCTAGTGGCTACTCCTAGGGTCGGGTCCGACTGCGCGGGCTGTGGAACGTGCGTCAAGACTTGTCCCGTAGGAGCGATTACGATGCGGGGCCAGCGAGCGAAGATAGATCTGCGGAAGTGCATCCGCTGCTATTGCTGCCATGAGATGTGTCCTCACCGAGCGATCATATTGAAGCGGCCATTTCTGGGTTCGTTGATCAGCCGGTTCTAGCGCTTTGCGACAGTGAAGGCGGAGGACTGTCATTCTGGGTGTCTGCAAAGCGCTGGGTGAGCTGTTCAGCCTATGAGGAACTCAGAAGTTTGCTGGTGGTGGAGGAGAGGCTCACGCAAAGGCGCAAAGAGTGCAAAGTGATTGCCCTGCGACACCATATCGAGTTGGTGTGCTGTAGGGGCAGGTTTGGCGTTCGTGCTGTATGAGTAACCCTGGTAGGAGCAACCACTGACGTCGCAGGGATGGTCGTACCCCGGCGAAACCTGCCCCTACGCGGGATTCATCAACACTCTAGGAAAGGATCTCGTCTCGTTGTTCACGCTCTCTTCGTCACGAACTCGCCTATGATGGTCTTGCCCTGTAGTTCCTCCTTGGTCATTCGCTGGGCGCGCTTCGAAGTCACGCACGCCTCTTTGAAACCGTGCAGCATCTGGACAGGCGTGGCCAGGTCGTTCCGGCGGCCATACTGAGTTGGGCAAGAGCTGAGTACTTCCACGAATCCAAACCCCTGGTGTTGCAGGGCTGTTTTGAGGGCTTTGATAAGAGGTCTCACGTGGTAGACGGAGTAACGCGCCACGTAGGTTGCCCCCGCTGCGGTCACCAGCTTGCAGAGATCGAAGGGACGCTCGGGGTTGCCCTGCGGAGTGGTTGAGGTGTACGCGCCTTCAGGAGTCGTGGGCGTCAGTTGCCCTCCCGTCATGCCGTAGATGAGGTTGTTAGCGCAGATGACGGTGATGTCCAGGTCTCGCCGGGCGGCGTGGATGAGATGGTTGCCTCCGATGGAGGCGATGTCTCCGTCCCCACCGAT
>Ga0208279_1001220_pt1 | contig 14714 bp, 10 predicted proteins | sample AntAceMetag02UKM_FD_184766 | JGI IMG/M metagenome (GOLD analysis project Ga0208279, IMG submission 184766) | Saline lake microbial communities from Ace Lake, Antarctica - Antarctic Ace Lake Metagenome 02UKM (SPAdes) (version 2) | ecosystem: Environmental > Aquatic > Non-marine Saline and... | reverse complement strand
TGCCTGCATCTCCAGCCTGCTTTACAATCCCCATACTTGGTAATTTAACGCGTAAGGTATACGCAGCTCAGTCCAACAACGTTTTATCCATCATGCTGCGCACGATGGGATAAAACGCTATTCGTTATTAATAGGGAAGGTTCTTTGTCATTTTGTGTGGGTTAAAAGGCTAATTTAAACCACGAAGGACACGAAGATCACGAAGAAGATATGGATATAAGATAGCTTTACCTATCCAGTATGCGTCGACAGATCAATTGCCCATTTGATGTAGTGGTTTGTACTACAAATACTTGTATTAAACTATCCCTCAAAAGCAATCAAACCGTGGTTGATTTTCCGAATCGGTTCTAATCTATGTAAGTATTATCCTTCGTGATCTTCGTGTCCTTCGTGGTAAATAATATATGTTGCTACCCACACAATATGACTGAGAACCATAGGGAATAACTCCATAATCTGGAAGAGATGCAGGATGAAAGACAAGGAAATGAATAAAGAGCAGCTTCTAAAGGAACTGGACGGTTTGCGGCTGAGGGTAGCTGAGCTGGAGAAGCAGCAGGCCCTCGATATACCCGATGGAGATATATTAAAAGATGGCGTAGGAATATTCGGGCTCCTCTTTGAAGAGTCCGGGGAGGGGATCCTGGTGGCTGATATCCAGACCCGGGAATTCAGGTATGCCAATCCAGCCTTGTGCGGGATGCTGGGATATACGATGGAGGAACTCATCGGGATGAAGGTGAATGATATTCACCCGAAGGAGAGCCTGAAGCAGGTAATCTCCGTATTTGAGGCCCAGGCTCGAAATGAAAAAAGATTCGCGGAGTCTATCCCCTGCTTGAGAAAAGATGGTTCGGTATTTTACGCGGACGTCAACACGTTCATGACACTGGTAGGCGGCCGACGGTGTAACATTGGATTTTTTGTTGATATTACCGATCGGAGGCAAGCAAAGAAGGAGCTGGAAGAATCTGAAGAAAAATTCCGGATGATTGTTGAAGGAATGACCAGTGGTGTAGTGGTCTATGAAGCGGTTGACGGTGGGAATGACTTCGTCATTCAAAAGTTTAACCGCGGTGGGGAGAGGATAGAAGGAATCAAGAGGGGAGATGTTATCGGAAGCCGCGTCACCGAAGCTTTTCCGGGGGTGGAAGAGTTCTTCCTCCTGGAGGTGCTCCGGCGAGTGTGGAAGACCGGACAGTCTGAACATTTCCCCTTAACTTTCTATCGGGACAGCAAGATAGCCGGTTGGCGGGATAATTTTGTCTATAAGCTGCCGTCCGGCGCGCTCGTGACAATCTACGACGATACCACCGAGCGGCAGCGGTCGAGAGTCCTTACCCGTATCCAGCTTGGACTGGCCCAGTCCCTGAGCAGCGCGACCGACCTTTTCGCGGGAGTTCGCCTCTGCCTGGAAGCTGCGCTGGCTGCCTCGGAGATGGACTGCGGCGGAGTTTACCTGGTGGATAAGAAGACCGGCGCCCTCACTATGCTCATACACAGTGGATTGTCACCCGAGTTCCTCGCGGAGGTTTCTTACCATCCACCGGAATCGTTAAATGCCCGCCTGATCCAGGAAGGGAAACCGGTATATACCGAATACGGCAAACTGGAGATCCCCAAAAATATCGACCAGAAACGGGAGGGGCTCAAAGCCATCGCGGTCCTCCCTCTACTGCACGAGGAACGGATAATCTCCTGCATCAATGTCGCCTCCCACTCCATGAACAAAGTCCCGGACTATGCCCGGACCGCCCTGGAGACTATCGCCGCCCAGAGCGGCAACGCGATCGCCAGACTGGAAGCGGAGTCCGCGCTGCGCCACGCGGCTAAACGCTACCGGGATCTTTACCAGGGGAGCCGGGATGCCTACGCGATGGTAAACATGGAGGGGAGGGATCTGGAATGGAATACGGCTTTCGAGAAGATGCTCGGTTACACCGGAGAAGAGTTGAGCAAGCTCACTTACCGGGATCTTACCCCCGAGAGGTGGTGGGCAATAGAAGAGAAGATAATCCGGGAGCAGGTACTGGAGCGGGACTACTCGGATCTATACGAGAAAGAGTACCGGAAGAAAGACGGCACCATCATTCCGGTAGAGCTGCGGACATATCTTCTCAGAGATGACGCCGGTGTGCCGGCCGGGATTTATGCTTTCATGAGGGATATAACCGATCGGAAGAAGCTGGAACTCGAACTGCAGAAGGCGCAGAAATTAGAATCGCTGGGAGTTCTGGCCGGCGGGATCGCCCATGATTTTAACAATGTACTTATGGCTATGATTGGATACCTCTCACTCGCCAAGCAGAAAGTTAAACCGGATGGAGAAGCATATTGCCTGCTCTCTGATGCCGAGACCGCTTTCGGTAAGGCCCGAAAACTTACCCTGCAGCTCCTTACTTTCTCGAAAGGCGGCCAACCGGTGAAGAAAGTCGTACAGCTCTCCGGGCTGATCGAAGAGTCGGTTGAGTTCTCCCTCAGCGGTTCTCAATCCACCTGTACCTTCTCAATCGCTGATGATCTCAATCCGGTCGAGGCCGATCCCGGCCAGATAGAGCAGGTCATTAACAACCTGATCATCAATGCCGCCCAGGCCATGCCCGGCGGAGGGGTGATAGCGGTTCCCGCCGAGAATATAAATATCAGCGAAAAAGATAAGCTGCTGCTTGAACCTGGTCCTTATATCCGTATAACCATAAGGGATAATGGAACCGGTATCCCGGACAAGTATATAACCCGAATATTCGATCCTTACTTTACCACCAAGAACCAGGGGAGCGGCCTGGGATTGGCCTCTGCCTATTCGATCATTAAGAATCACGGAGGCTTGCTTACAGTGGAGTCGGACCAGTGCGGGACTTCATTCTTCATCATCCTCCCCGCTTCATCCAAGGAGCCCATCGCGTTAAGCCGGAATAAAGAGAATATCACCTTTGGCAAGGGCAAGGTTCTCTTAATGGACGATGATGAGATGATCAGGAGTTCAATGACCATGATGATAGAGTATCTCGGCTACCGGATAGATACCGCCGCCACCGGCAAGAAGGCCATTGATAAATTTCGTCATGCGCGGGACTCCGGTTCGCCTTTTGACATCGTTATCCTGGATTTAACCATTCAGGGCGGCCCCGGTGGTGAGGAAGTGATCAGGGATCTTCTCAAGATAGATCCTGAAGTCAAAGCGCTGATCTCAAGCGGTTACTCCACCCATCCGATCATGTCTGATTACAGAAAATACGGCTTCAGCGGAGTGATGGAGAAACCCTACCGGGTAGAAGAATTAAGCAATATCCTCAGCAGATACTGTGGTCAGAAGCCATAGCGGATACCGGTATATGCGTTGGTATCTCTTCTGAACTGGCTAAAGAAACTCCAGTTATCTTCACCCCAGAAGATATTTCCTCCGATCTCAGCCGCCCAGTGGTCGTCAATCTTATAGTGAATGTTGGGGCGGAAGTAAAAATCCTTATCGGAAGGAGAGTAATATCCGAAGAAGGATAGCATTAAATTCTGCTGCATGAGCAGCTTGGTCAGGCGGAGGGTGAGGACATGGCGGGCCTCATCCCGGGGGTGTTGCCCGGGGGAGAGCATATCCCGGTATTCATCGTACTGGAGCATATACTCCAGGTAGTACTGGAAGCCGGCGGTAAAATCGGTGGCGATCTCCTGCTCGTAACCGGCCAGAAAGCGGAGTTCATTGTTCTTGGCCATCGGGTTGGATCCGTTCCGGTTCTCCTCCGAGTCATAGTAACCGAACTCCAGATTGGCAATCCCCGGTCCCGCCACACCCCGGATACTGCCTCCGTAAACCGCCAGGCGGGGAAAGGTAGCCTTCCCGGTGGCCGGATCCATACCGGCCGGACTCTTCCAGTAGCCCCGGTAGCCGTAGAGCGCGGTTTCATAACCTTGGATATTCCGGGAGAGACGGAGAGCCAGCTCGTCATCGGTGAACCAGGAGTTGCGGTTGTCAGCCTGGACTATCGCGTCGCGTCCGGCGATTCTTCCCAGCATCGGATTGTAATAGGAGATTCGACTTCCATTGATGTAGCGGTCAGAATTGAAACGGGGAGTGTAGATCAGATCGGTGTTAAAAAGCTCGGTAAAGAATGATGCCCCTGCGGCGTCGGAGGGGGCCTTGAGATATTCGGTATCCCGGCCTATGAAGAATGACTGCCAGTCTTTCGGGAACATATCATTGATGAAGAGCATATCTCCGGTCCCCCAGGTCAGGATCTGGCGGCCGATCTTTAGGTCCATGAAATCAAGCGGTGTAACGGTGAACCGGGCCTCTCGGAGATCGAGCCAGCCCTGCCCGGTCTCCAGGTCGATAGTCTGGTGGTCGTAGACCGGATCATAGAGGAGGTCGGTTCGAATCCGGACCGAAGCTCGGTCCCATCCTTTCTCGCCCTCCAGTTGGAGACGGACTTCCCCGAGGGACAGATCTTTCTCATAGGGGTCATTCTGAGTCCGCGCGCCGATTCTCCCCTCGCCAAAGCCGGAGAACTCAAACGGCAGGCGGAAAGGTTTCTCCTCCTGGCCCAGCAAAAGATCCGGCCCGCTCTTTGCTATGCCGGATGGGATCTCCGGTTTTTCGGAGGATTTGTTATCGAACAGTCCGGCTGGCGGCGCCGGCTCGATATTCGCCGGTTGTGTTTTGATTGCCAGGCCAGTAGGAAGTGTTGGTTCCTCTTCGGCGTGGAGTGGTATGATAATCGAAAGAGAAAGCAGATGGATTACTATTAAATTAATGATTTTAGCAATTATTAGGTTGCGCCTCCCGCGCTAGCTTATTGCTTAGGAATTTTCAGCCTGAGGCTGATTCGCCTCTGGCGCACAATAAATTCCGAAACAGCCATAAAAAAATCTTGAAATAGCTTGATTTAATTATTTTATTATTTTCCCGATTTCTTGCGCGTCCTCAGGATGATCTCGTCGATTTCGATTCGTTCTGAGAGGCCCAGTAGGTATAGAACGCATTCAGCCACGTCGTCGGCCTCCATCATCCAATCAGTTCCCCGTGGGTTACCCTTCTGGAAATCCGTGGCTACGCTGGCAGGACAAACCGCCGTCACTCGGATATTATAGTTCTTAGCTTCCAGTGCCAGGCACTTTGTGAAACCCAGTGCTCCCCACTTGGAGGCGCAGTAAGCAGCCCGGAGAAGAAACGCCTTGGTCCCGGCCTGACTGATGATCGGGATGATCGCGCCGGACATTTGATCCTTCATTATCTTTAATGCTTCACGAGAGGTAATAAAGACTCCCGTCAGGTTGGTTTCGATATCCCGGTTCCAATCCACCAGGGAGGTCTCTACCGTCGACGCCAGTGTGGCTTCTCCAGCATTGGGGATGCAGATGTCGAGTCGGCCAAACCGTTCCCGGATCTCCCGGAAGAGATCCGCCTGCTGATCTTCACTTCGAACATCGACTGCCTTCCAGAAGGCCCCATCTGTTTCTCGGTTTAGAGCCTCCGTTGTGGCGGAAAGCGTCTCCTCATTCCGCCCGCAGATGGATACCCGCACGCCGGACCGGGCCAAGGCCAGGGCAATGGCTTTCCCGATCCCCCGGTTCCCTCCCGTTACCAGAGCTGTTTTTCCCGTTAGATTTGGTTGTGGTATCATTGTTCTCATTTATTCATTAGTCTCTATTTTTCTTGTTGGTGTAGGGTAGTTTATCACAAAATATTTTTCCTCAAAATCTACCTGAGATACTTCTTGGGCGATTTGCGAAGATACCTTTCCGTGAATATCTCCTCCGGTAGACCGATATCATACTTTACATTCTTATAGGATATCGTGGTCTCACTGCCGGATTTCAGATTTTTCATGCTGGCCTTGATAACCGTGGGGTTTCCCTGAATGGTATCTACTCCCAGTGCCGTATATTCCCGGTACTTCTCCCCATTCTTGTCGAAGTATTCGATCTTTATCGGAATAAAGGTATCCTTATGGATCCACATGGTAAAGTGGTCGAACTCCACCGATGATGGACCCTTGGGAGTGTTCTTGAGGAGATAATAATTATCGGTGGTCTTCTCCAGTTCATGGACATCTTCGTTGATATTTCTTCCCGAGACATCTTCATAGAAAAAATCTGAGCCCACAAAACTGGTTCGTTTCTCAGTGCCCGAGATCCGTTTTACCAGATCCAGCGCGGGGAGATAAAGCCATCGGTCATCTTCAGTGCCCTGGTCGGCATGTTTCCAGACCATGAAGGCCATCTTGTTGACATCAGCCGGGCGCTTGAAATATATGTAAAATTTCTGATCGCCCATATAGTTATTATTCCCTTCCAGATTATTGGGGTCGGGCTGGTCCAGCCGCAAGATGGAAAACTGCCGGTTACGGGTCCGTCCCTGATTATCCTTGATCTCCATTGAGACCTGGGCTCTTCCGTCCTTGGCCTGATAGTAAGCGACCTGGTTGGTATTGTTGACAATCTCATCCACTGACAGCGGCGCGGCGGCTTTATTCTCCTCCGCGACGGTGATGTTCAATGCGAACAATGAAATCAGCACCGCGCTGCCTGTTATATATAGTAAATGCTTCATGACTACCTCCTTTTTAGAATTAGCGGCTGGGCTGCTAATTTTAGTTTTGAATAATGACCGTTATCTTTCTATAATTTAGCTTCGCAACTTTTTTGCCACTAAGACACCAAGGTACGAAGAAAAGAATTAGATGTTTAATAGCTACGCCTCTTCTTATTCCCTTGTTTTTTCTTAGTGTCTTTGTGCCTTGGTGGCAGATTTATTGTAGTTATTCCGGTTCTTTAGCCCCGTCGCGTTTCTCTTCGATCTTCTCCGGCTCCGGCAGGTGCAGGCGGCATTGGGGGCGGCGGGATGTGAAAAAACAGGTCAGGACCAGGGCGAGACTGATGCCCAGGCTCCACCAGGAGAGGGTATTCCATCCTACCTGCAGAAAAGACTGGATATTGACCGCCAGCAGTGCCACCAGGGCGACGCCGGAGACGGAGCAGGTGATATGATCACAGGTTACGCAGTAAGCTTTTGTCTCGGGGAAGACATATTGTTCCAGGAGACTGATTAAAGAAGGTAAGATGACCAGAGTAGCCACTCCAGCGGTGAGAAGAATAGCGGCGATGAAGAATCCCACCGTCTGATAGGGGACCAGGGGCGCCAGCAGGAGCGGGAGGAAACCCACTCCAATCACGATCACATTTCTGGTGATCGCCCGGGCCGGCTCGGAAAAAACCGCCCCCAGGGCGTGCGCCCAGGAGCCGAAACATTCGTAAAGGCTGCGGCTTCGGGTGAGAAAGTGGATGGCATAATCTACTGCCAGTCCAAGGCTCAAAGAAGAGAGTACCGCGACCGGCATATCATAATCTTTTCCCATCAATCCGATAACTCCATAGATGAGGAGAATCGTAACTGTGAGGGGGATCATCGCCAGCATCCCCCAGAGAGCTGAGCGGTAGAGGAGGGTCATCATCAAAAAGACCGCGATAAAACTTCCCAGAAACGCCCGGAGCATCCCTTTAACCATCTTATCCTGCCAGATGACATTAATGTAAGTCAAACCGAACCAGTTGACTTGTACCCCGAAAGGCGGAGGGTTATCGGATATGTATTGGTCAACTTTCTTTACCAGTTCGGACATGGCACGGTTATCGCCGCTCTTCAACTGGATCCAGAGAATGGATTTGCGATAATCCGGGGTGGTAAAATGCCAGAGGTCACCGGGCCGATGACTGTTCTGAAAAGTGAGGAGGCACTGTCCTACCGCCGCGGCGGTTCCGGGGATTCTCAGATCTTTATCTTCTCCGGAGACCAGTTCCCGCCGGACCGTCTTGACAATGTCCACCAGGGAGTTTGACTTCCCCACTATTTTGGTGGTCAGGAGATATTTCTGCAGGTTTTCTATGTAGACCAGTGCCGATGGCTGCTTGAATACCTCGCTCCTCTGGGATTCAGCGCTGATGGTCAGAAGTACTTCATCCCAGGCGTCAAACTCCTCATCCGGCGAGCTGTCGCTTTTTTTGGTGGCGTACTCCTCCAGTCGTGATAGGAGCTGGTCGGGAGAGTCCACCTCTTGAGCCAGCCGGAGGGCTTCTTTCTCAACTGTGGTAAAAACCTGAATAACCCCGGAGACCGAATCTTTGAGTTTTCGGGCTTGCTGGGCCAGTCGATCTGAGAAATGCTCGGCATAATCTTCCGGGGATATAGTATTTTCCGGCGCCTCCAAGGCAAGATAGGCCATATAAGTTCCGGCAAAGTGCTCATTGAGAACTTTGTCTCCTACCCGAATGGGATGATTTGTGTCAAACCATTTGACGGGGTTATCATTAATCTGAATCTGAGTTATCCCATAAATGGCTACCGCCACCACTATTGCCACTACCGCCAGCACTATGCGCGGGTGTCGATAGGTGATACGACCGGTCAGGCCCAGCGCCCAGGTCATGATCAGGTCGGAGTGGACCCGGTGCTTTTTTAATTCAATTGTATCGTCAATCTCCCGGTCTTCTTCTTTCTCGTGGCGGGCACCGAAATTTTCCAGGGACTTATCGGGGATAAACATAATGTAAGCCGGAATAAAAACGATGGTCCAGAACCAGGCCATCATTACACCCAGCGCGATAAAGATACCGAAGACCTGCACCGGCGGGATGGGGATCAGAGCAAGCGAACCGAATCCCACCGCGGTGGTGAGAGAGGTGTAGAGCATGGGAGTGAAAAGTGTCTCCATGACACTGATGGTGGTCTTGCGGCGATCCTTGTTCTCCTGATAGCGGTCGGAAAATTCCGAGAGGATATGGACAGAATTGAGGACCGCGATCGGCATGATAAAGATCGGGATCATGGAACTCATGATATGAATGGTATTCCCGGTGATGATCAGCAGACTCATGGTGATAATTACCGCCACCATGGCCACAATCATCGGGGAGATAATCAGGATCAGTTTCCGGAAGAAGAAGAGCATCAGGAGGAAGATGATCAGCATGGCCAGGGGAGCGGATAAGGCCATCTGTTTGAACATCTCTACCCCGAAGGTATCCTCCGCTACCGGGAGCCCGGTAACGAAGTATTTTTCTTCCCCCGTAAAGGAGGCGATCTTCTCTTTCAGTTTGGAATAGACCCGGTAACTCTGATCCTTGGCGGTGAGGGGAAGATAGATACAGAGAGCTTTCCCATCATGCGAGATTAGAGTGTCCTTCAGAAATGGGATCCGTTCGGCTTTCTTCCGCAGTTCCAGTGCTTGCGCCCCGGTTTGAGGGGGGGCTGGCATAAGCCACTCAAATTCTACCGTTCCCGGCCCGGCCTGGGCGATATTATCCACGGTCGAAGGGGCGATTATATCCTCCTCGATCACTCCCTTGAACTTGCCCGGGTGTTCTTCATCGGGCCAGCGGAGTGTCTTGGCGTATTCCGTCAGCTCATAAATTTTGGCCAGAGATTCCGGGTTGAAGACTCCCTCGGGGTTATTGTCATTTACCACCCCCAGGACCACCATATCGTAGAGGGTCATCTCCTTTTTCATCCGGCCATGAAATATCCGGACCGCCTCCTCCGCCGGGAGCATATTCTCCGGGTCGGTATCCACCTTGAGTGGGGAGAGAAATGTAAAAGTCTCCGGCCAGATGCTGGGCATCGCCGCCATAAGCGCTAAAATCAAAGTGAGGGAGACCATCACCCAGGTAATAGTCTTCGGACGTTTTATCGCGAAAGAAACTATTGAACTTCCGATCTTCATTATATTGTGCCTTGTAAGATTTCATACATGTCAACCGGAACTTCCCTGGTCATTACTTTCTTGATTACACCGCTGAAAAATCTGCCCAGGAGACCGGTGTTTTTCCGGTAGATCACAACATTGCCGTCACGGTACTCCACCACCGCGAGTGCTGAGGGCATGAAGGTGGCTAAGGCGGGAAAGATGCGATTCACCGGGTAAGAATGGTTCGAGTTCCCGATCTTGAACTCGACCAGGCGAAAGGGCAGCTCGCCTTTCTCATTCTTCCGGTAGGCCAGGTTGTAATCTTTCTCGCTGGTGATGAACCAGCCTTTATCGTTGGTATCAACATTTTTCCGGATGGTCTCCAGGGTATCCTCGAAGCTAATCCGGCTGTCATCCTTGACGAAGAAAAACTTGCCGAAACGCGGCATCATCACTATGCCGATTATGCCTATTACTATCAGGCAACTGATAAAACCGATTATAAACATTATATGAGACTCCTTTATAAATATTTTAATTTATCCGGGTTATTCCCCAGAAACTTTATTATTTCCCTGATCCGTCCATCGGTCACCAGGTAACAGGTCTTTACCCCTTCCTTGCGGGGAGAGATGATTCCCCGGTTCCTCAACACTCCCAGGTGCTGGGAGACCGTCGATTGCGGCAGCCCCAGGCTGGCCACGACCTCATTAACATGGCAGGGATTCTTGATCAGCCCCTCCACTATTTTCAACCTGATGGGATGACCGAGAGCCTTTAATATTTCACTGAATTCCTGTAATTTTTCTGGATCCATAACAATAACCTCACATCTAATTATCGCAATAATACGATAATACGATTATTGGCGCAAGTACTTTTTGCATTTTTTTGGATGCAAACAATTTTGTCAATGGGGCCAGCGATCATACATTTTCTGACGATCGTCAGAAAATGTATGATTGATTCCACTTGGGGAGAATAATATTGTCATATGTCAGATGGTTGATCGACATTGATGTCAAGCCCTATAATGAACAAAATCGAGGGAAGATCAAAACCCCAACGGGGTGAAAGAAAATAGTCCAGGGCGTAAGCCCTGGGTTTAAAATAAATGGCATTCACCCGCGTCAATAAAAATGAGCCCTGAAAGGGCGACAGGAAAAAACCCTAAACATTCTACCGCCCCGTTGGGGCTCGGGGGGGGATTTGGAGAATGAATGTGGTCTTTTTTAGAAGACTAACACTTTCAGGGGATGGAGAAAGTGGTTGCGTAAAATACCATATTATTGCAAAATGTGGTTGCATAAAATACAAAAATAGCGTAAAAAGTGGTTGCACAAAATACCATACTCCATAATATATAGCCTGAACAAAATTAATGTTACACAAAAGATACGATTCCGCGGAAGCATTATGAAACGTAATATTATAAAAGAACTCCGAAACTGGCAAACCAGCGAGATACGAAAACCGTTGATTCTGTACGGTGCTCGCCAGGTAGGAAAGACTTATATTCTCCGGGAATTCGGTGAAAAGGATTTCCCCCGCTGTCATTACGTTAATTTTGAGAATGATGAGCGGTTGAGATCGGTCTTTAACGACGGCATTTCACCCCGCAAAATCATCAATGAACTGCAATTCCTTCTGGACTGCTCTATCAATAAGGCAGAGGATCTGGTCATCTTCGATGAGATCCAGCAGTGTCCCCGGGCGTTGACATCGCTAAAATATTTTAGCGAGGAAATGCCGGAGCTGGCGATATGCGGCGCCGGTTCCTTAATCGGGGTCAACGTGGCCCCGGATTCTTTCCCCGTTGGAAAAGTTACTATCTTGAATTTATACCCATTAAGTTTTGATGAGTTTCTGGGGGGAGTCAAGAAGACTCGTCTAACTGAATTGTTGGAGAATGAGGAACTTCAAGAACCATTGCCCCGGATAGCGCATGATCAACTATGGGAATTATGGAAAATTTATCTGGTTATAGGCGGTCTCCCCGAAGCGATCAATATCTACCGGAAGAATCTTGAAAACCAATATGAAGCCATGAAACTCGTGCGGCGCGTTCAGAGTGATCTCCTGGATACCTACATGTCGGATATTGCTAAACACTCCGGTAAGGCCAACGCTCTTCATATCGAACGACTCTGGCGTAATGTAGCAATGCAGCTGGCGCGTACTCAAAACGACGGCGCGCGGAAATTTCGTTTTAAAGATGCAGTGCCGGGGATGCGGGGGTATGAGCGCATATCTTCTCCGCTGGACTGGCTGGAGAAAGCCCGGCTGATCCTGCGGACTTCGATTGTGAAACGGGCCGAAATTCCGCTGGCCGGTTTCGCCGGAGATAACCGGTTCAAGCAGTATTTTTTTGATGTGGGACTTCTAAATGCCATTACCAACACATCACCGGAGCAGATATTAAAATTCAATTACGGGATTTACAAAGGTTATGTCGCGGAAAATTTCGTGGCGCAGGAACTCCACGCGGCCGGCATCAGGGAGTTGTTCTGCTGGGAGGGGCGGACCTCAGAAGTAGAATTTCTGCTGGAAACTCCGTCGGGAATTATCCCCTGGGAGGTTAAATCCGGGAGGATAAGGCAGGCTAAAAGTCTTAAAACATTTGAGGAGCGCTACCATCCCGAGCTGAGTATCATCCTGAGTTCCGGAAACGTGAAAAAACAAGGATCAAGATGGCAGGTTCCTGTTTATGCCGCCGGGAGGCTGGCGAGTTTAATAACACGGATTCACATATAGAAACTTAAGATTTTTCGTGGTTATATTCAGTTGAGTTAAATGTCAAGACGCGATACCCTCCAGGAGGCTAGTCATGGCTCGATTAAAATGGAAAGATCTGGGGTCAGGCCTTGCTTTATGCGCGAAAAAGCCGGGATCAGGTCTTGCATCGTGCACAAAATACTATAAAGTTGGGGTCAGGCCTTGCTTTATGCTTGAAATACTCCCGACTCCCGGATCCGGAGTCTTTGATCAGCTTTGCTTCACTTGTCGCGGCCTGGAGCGGATGGACCCTCATCATCAATAGTGCCCCGATTGCCATGAAGACACCCCCGCAGACCACCCCTTTCAGTGGATCGTCCTTGAGACACCAGGTCCGGTCGCTCATATATCTGATGATTGGCTGGACAAAGAGCCTGGTTAAGGGGGCGGCTAGCCAGAGGATCGGGATCTTATCCGGTTTGGCTCCCAGCAGACTGTAGATATAGCTCATGTTGGCCATCTGGAGGCCCCAGCCGAATTGGATGCCGAGGAATCCGAAGTCCATGTTCCAGAACTGGGCGAATGATAGCCGTGGTTTTTTCATCTTCTCTTCCTGTTAGCCGCAAAAAGCAAATATTAGTAAAAATCCCCCCCCTCCCCCCCTTTTATTAGCCGCAAAAAGGCGCAAAATACGCAAGAATCCCCGCGACCTCGCCCCCTTTTTTAAACCGCTAATTTTACCCCGCGATGGCCGCAGGTCATTTTGCGCTGCTCACTAATCTTCGCGAATGTGTGGTTTTAATTGTGGCTTTTTAGGCAATGTTCCTGGGCGTTTGAGCTGGATGTTCGAAGTTGGGCGCAGTGCCCGCCGAAGCTTTAGCGAAGGCTGGTTCGACGTTCATCTTTTAGCACTATTGTCTCCACTCAGCGATTTTTGCGTATTTTGCGCATTTTTGCGGCTAAATAATTTCCCGGGCACCGGCGGCCGGGGCGGAAATATAGATCTCTGGATCCCGACTGGTCTTCCGGTAGTAGCCTTCGCGGATAGCGTTCCGGAAGTTGCTGACCGCGGCGACACTGACCAGGTTGATCGTGCAGCCCCCGAAACCTCCCCCGGTCATCCTGGATCCCAGACAGCCGGGGATCTGACAGGCGAGGTCGACCATAATGTCGAGCTCCCGGCAGCTCACTTCGTAATCATTCCTCAGGCTTGCGTGTGAGGCGATCATCAGGGACCCGAACCGTTCCAGATTGCCCTCTTTCAGCGCTGCGACCGAGTCCAGGACCCGTTGGTCTTCGGTTATGACATGGCGGCAGCGTCTTCTGATTATATCCGGAAGTTCATCTTTGCACCGGGTGAACTCTTCCGGGGAAACATCCCGGAGGGCAGTTATCTTCGGATAGATTTTCTGGAGAAGAGTTACTCCTTCTTCACATTCTTCCCGGCGCCGGTTGTACTCGGATCCGGAGAGTTCATGCTTCACCATAGTGTTGCAGATGACAATAGAGGCACGGTTAGAAGGGAGAGGAACCTGGCGGAAATCAAGCGACCGGCAGTCAAGAAAGAGAGCGTGGCCCTTCTCCCCGCGCGCCGAGATGAACTGATCCATGATCCCGCAGTTCATCCCTACGAACTCGTTCTCCGCTCGTTGAGCCAGGCGGGCCAGATCGCCGGGTTTCATATGACCATCCACGGTACTTAGGAGAGCCAACCCCGATGCGACTTCAAGGGCGGCGGAAGATGAGAGGCCGGCGCCGACCGGGACCGTACTCTCAATCAGAAGATCTGCCCCAGGGAGAAAGAATCCGGCCAGTTCCAGCATCCGGGCCACGCCGGCGGTGTAATCAGACCAGTGATCCCGCTTGCGAATATTTTTGTCCAGGTAGACGGAGATCGAGTCATCCATACTCCCGGATCGAATATTAAGTATCCGGTCGGCGCGGGGGGATACAGCGATATCCACCCGGTACTTAATCGCCATCGGAAGGACAAACCCATCGTTGTAATCAGTATGTTCACCGATCAGGTTAACCCGCCCCGGGGCTGTGAATATCCGGGGCGTACCAGGAAAATACCTGCGAAAATGCTCGATAACAACGGATTGATCCATAGCGAAAAATTCTATTTAAAGAGAATAATCCTGGCTTAGACGCTGTTTTTGGGGGCAAAAACAGAGCCTAAGGCCATATTTGTAAGCTTTCAGTAAACCCCGTTCCTTCGTATTACGAGGAACAAAGTTTATCACGAAATTGTTTATGTAAAGGATAAAGAAATATGGTTTTTACAGGGAGTAACCGGAGGTTGTTTCGATCAAGCTT
>Ga0208279_1001216_pt1 | contig 14736 bp, 14 predicted proteins | sample AntAceMetag02UKM_FD_184766 | JGI IMG/M metagenome (GOLD analysis project Ga0208279, IMG submission 184766) | Saline lake microbial communities from Ace Lake, Antarctica - Antarctic Ace Lake Metagenome 02UKM (SPAdes) (version 2) | ecosystem: Environmental > Aquatic > Non-marine Saline and... | reverse complement strand
ACAAAATGATTCTCCCAATAAACAGAATGGATATTTTGTTGGAAGGAATATTGGTTCCATGTCAATCTCTCTTGCTTCCATTGGAACAATATTGATATTTTCAAATGCCATATCCAATATTTCTTTATTGGATTTACATTCTGTATATCTTTGTGCGGCCGCTGGAGATGGTTCAATTCCTACATTAATTCCCCAATTTCCTTGACCAACCACAAATTTATTATGAACTAATGTAACCAATGCCTGATATGTGGATGTATTATGAACTATAATACCACTATCAAGTGCAAAATTATGATATTTATCAACAGATAAATCATAAAATTTTATAGGTTTTTTCAATTTAATTTTTTCAACTTTTACGACATAATGATTATTATAATTAACCGCACAATCGATTGCTGTATTAATATCACCAAAGTAAAATGAAATTTTATTCCATTTTGCATAATTATAATATTTGTCTGATTTTCGATATTCTATATAGTTTTCTTCATTTATCTCAATATCATCATCAATCATATCTTTCAATATTCTCATAATCTTTATTTTTGGTAATTTTTTATTTACATCCTTTATTTTATTTGAATTTCTTTCCTTAGTCTCATTATAAAATTTTCCATTAGGATTATACATTTCATATCTGCCTTTATCCAAACCTTTCAATGCCTTTTCTTTGAATCTAGGAATTCTATCAAATGCAGTCTTATGAACATCTGATTGATGATTTCTATAATTTTCATCAGACCAATTTTTATTTGCCGTTTCTCTACTTATGTTTTTCTGTCGTTTAGATCCCCACCATGATTCTCTCAAAGAATCAACACATTTTTTTCTTGTGGCCGGATCAGAAAAATGTATTCTTGTGTGATCTTGCCGAGTAACAGATCTTATATTTTCAGGATTATCATTCTTTTTATTATAATCTATATGATGGGCAGACATATTTTCATTGTAGTTTTCATCAAACATTTTACATACCATTATAGCAACTTTTTCTTTTTTTGTTGAAGAACTGTCTTTATAATATGTATATCCACCATGTTCAGTTATTTCAATCGGCATCAACAAATCATTTTCTTTTAATTTTCCTGCAATTGTATATGTTCCATTCCTCATCATAAACGGATGATTTTCAGTAAAATCATCCGTTTTTCCATTATCCAATGTTATTCTATACATTACATCTGTTACATGACCAACTTTTGGACTATGTGCTCGTCCGGGTACAATTTTTCCTTCCGGTGTACATGAATATACCCAGAATTCTTTATCCTTATAATTTTTCTTTAACCAATGCATAGTCCTTACAGTTCCATCCAACAAAGGAATTTTCGTGGTCCCTCTGCCACAATCTCCGTGAGGGTGAAAACTACCTATACAGTGACCAACAACCTTAGCGGCCTTTTGTCGCTTGTCCTTTGCAGTAATAAATGTTGAATACAATAAACGTCTTTCAACAATTTTACAACCATCCAGTACTGATGGGAATTGTCGAAATTCATTTATATAGCGACCATATTCACCATACAATTTTGGTAAAAGCGTTTGCATATTTTTCTACCTCTTTAAATGTTTGAAGTTTCATTTTATCCATCATGTTCAATCTCTCCAGATACTTTAATATCTGTTTCAAATATGAATGCTAAAATAATTTCTTTCATCAATTTTGAAACTCCTTCTTCAAAATTATTATGCATACTTGTCGATTCACTCAATTCAATATTACCATCTTTATTATAACTCCACATTATATTATAAAATGATAATATAATTTTCATACGCTCAACACTATCAGCAGTTTCCAATTTATCCAATGAATGTTGATAATTATTCATTTGTACTAATTGGTGATCTTTTGATAGAATTGGATTCTTCTCTTTCAATCGTGATTTTACATGGTTAATATATTCTTTCAATTTATTCTCTATTGAATCTCTATAAGGCCACGTAACATGTTCAACTAATGCATCGAAGAAGTCTTCTTCATCTGTATTTACTGTAAGGGTATAACTTGCAGAACTACTATTTGACACAAAGCCCTGACGTTTTTTCATATTGTTTACCTCCTGCTGAAACATTATGTTGTAATTTAAATAATATTTCATTTTCTATTGATATCTTTCTAGGTTTATCAATCTCAATCAATCTCACCTGCCACCATCCATTATATTCTCCAGTAACTCTAATTGAAGAAAATGGATCCATCTGCACCGTTGGAATAAATAACCATATACAATCTTTATCATCAAATCTCTCGATGAATGCAGTCAATCGTTTCACTGTTGTAAATGACCAGGGAAATAATACTTTACTTTTTTCCACTGGTTCAAAGGTCATAACACGACCTATCCATTTTGAACTTTTCCGTATCATACCAACTTCCTCTTCATTGCAGGATCTACCAAGAGTTTATAAATCGCTTTGATATCAGTTGGTGTTGTTATCAAACGAAGTCTCCTAGTTTTATCATTCATCAAACATGTATGTAATTCAGAAGGTTCCATTTCACCCAAACCTTTAAATCGATTCAATTGAATTTTTGGATTCGCTTTAACAAATGTTTCTTTATCTTCCTCTGAATAAAACGGATAAAATATTTTTCCTTTCGTCGCTCCATACAAAGGCATGACTGCAATATACAAATTGTTATTTTCAATCAATTTTGGCATCATCTTCAAAATCAATGCCATCAATAATGTAGCAATATGAGATCCATCTGCATCTGCATCAGTTGTAATAATGATTTTTCCATAACGCAAACCCGAATAATCAAAATCTGGTTCAATCCCTGTACCACATGCATTGACAATGTTTGTAACTTCATTATTCTTTAAAACATTTTTAGCACCTGTACCACCTGCTGCAACATTGGGAATCGATTTTCCTTTCAATCCCATAACTGCATGAATCTTTACATCACGACATTGTAATAAAGTTCCTGCTGCAGATGTTCCTTCAACAATATATAATTCAGAATCAGACACACTATGAGTTGTACAATCTCTCAAATTGGCTCCAATAACAGAATTTAATCTTGTAACACTACTACCACTCTTAATTATATTTTTTGATGAATCAAGTTTCTTCCTATATGTTTCAAAGAAACTCAATAACTCCATTCTCAATTTTTCATCATTATGCAATTGAAGTATCAATTCTTTTTTCACTGTTGCATATATATCTTCTAAATCTTTTTTCGATGTAGAAAGTTTCTCTTTTGATTGAGAACTATATGCCGGATTATACAACATCAATGATGTATATACTCGAAGACCAATCAATGCATCTTGTTTATTAAACTGTAGTTTTTCTTTCTTTGCAAACTCTGCAAATACATCACGAAATAAATCATATGTTTTATTTGCATGAGTTCCTTGATCGACTGCTAGAAGATTAACACATCCAACTTGTTTTGGTGTTTTAGTTCCTTCCATTGAATAACACCACCATATATTCAATTCTTCATCTTTAATCTTTGTTGATAATTTTTTTCTAGGAGTTACACCCTTCTTATCACCATTCAATAATTCTTCTTTGAAAAATTTATCAACATCACAATTTATAACTTCTTTCTGATCATCGATTTTCAATACCAATTTTAACTTTGGTATATGAACAGAAGCAATTTTCATTCTCTTTCGAATATAATCTATATCTATATCAGTCGAATCAAAATATTTTGGTGATGGTTTAAAATGTAATTTTGTAGAAAATGGTAATCCATCTTCATTTACAATTACATCTTTATGCACATCACTAATCAATTGAGCATCTTTCCATTTATATTCTGCATGTTTTCCACCACGATGAACTTCAATAGTAAACGTTTCTGATAATGCAGTTACAGCAACAATTCCAACACCATGGCGTCCTGATGCAATTCCATATGCTTCAGACTCGCCTTTCTTAAATTTACCACCAGAAAATAATTTTGATGCAACAGTTTTTATTGTATTATTTTCAATTGGTATTCCTCGCCCATTATCCAAAACAGAATAAGTTTTTTCTCTTGTATCAATCAGAACTGCAATGATAGTTGCAAAACCCGCTTTCGCTTCATCAATTGCATTATCAAATGACTCTGTTACTAAATGAGTTGCAAGTTCCGTTTCTCCAATATACATTCCTGCATTATGCTGGATATGTTCAATCTCGGCCATCACCTTGATGGTATTATGATCGTATACAGATTCTTCAGTCATGTGTTTCCTTTCAGACATATATATCTATTAAAATCCCTTTTGGAATTACAACTTCAGGGACTTCTCTATAAATTTTAATCGCTGTCTCGGTTTTCTTCATCTTCACTCCTCACATGATCTATAATTTCCTCAGATGAGAATTCTTTTGATGCAACAATACAGGGCCAACCACATCCTTCACAATATTTATTAAAGTCTTTTCCTAATGCAATTGAAAAATTATCCTTCAATATACCATCTTCTGCAATAACAGTATCTAATGATAATAATGGAGTATCAACTCCTCTTATCCGCAAACATAATCTGAAATGACCAGTAGGATCAATCGTTACATTATGAATATCAGAATGTATATAACATTTTATATTATGAGGAAGATCTTTTTGAATCTTTCTTAATATAGGTCTCGTATGAACTAACCAATCAGGATGAGATAATATTGCAGTAAATGCCGTATCGACATCTGCTCCACTCAATAATAAATCATCACCAGCATCTGCTGCAAAATCATAATATTCATTTCCTTTATGATCTATAGTTGTAATATCTGACCATATTCCATTATCTGAAAGATTCTTAACTAATGCAGGCAAGTCATTAATATTTCCTTTATCAGCAGTAATCTCTGCAACAACATCATCAACGATACCGTCTTTTTTCAATTTTATCAGTCTCTGCAGTCCAGCAAAACATTTTTCAAATCTATCAGTGCCTTGTTGACTATAATCGTATATTATAGGATCTACACTTGATGATAAACCTTTAATTGTACCAACCTGTTCATGTAGAAGTTTAATCTTATCTTGTACAGCATCAGTATTATTCGTAATAATTGTATAGGCAACCTCATTATCATGGAGCCATTGTACAATTGAATTAATTTCAGGATATAAGAATGGCTCGCCGCCATAAAGTATAAAAAACATTTGAGGGTTATTTTGAAGCAATCGTTTGAATATTTTGATCCAACCTATTGCAGATAATTCATTTTTTGCATACTCTTGAACATCGGGATATTCATTTGGTTTATTCTTATAATTCTGTACAAGATGACAATATGAACATTTTAAATTACACCTTTGTGTAAGAAGAATATTAGCGATATTAATTTGGTCTGTCTGACGTTCCATCTTCCCTCCGTTCTTTCAATTGTTTAATTACACCTTTACTTATTTTTATTTTCTTTTCCTCTGTACATACAATTCCAAAATTAGGATTATTTTCACCTTTAAGAGAACCTGCATCACGAAGATCTCTCATATTATCAGCATGAGTTCCCATATATAAGTGATCAGGATTCACACATTTTGAATTATTACATTTATGAAGAATTTTAAGATCTTTTGATATTGGACCTACATACAACGCATAACTTACACGATGTGCCCTCACATGTTTACAACCATCAATATCTGCATAAAAAACCCCATATCCATCCCAAAATAATGTCCAATTCCATTCCCAACATCCATTTGGTTTTTTATCAAAACGAGTTTCAAATTTTGTTTTAATTTGGTCTGGAGTTCTTTTCGGACCCATCATCCCTCCGTAATTTACATTTTCCAGTTCCGTCCATTTCTGAACGCATAGTAACTACCTCTTCCTCAATTAATCCTTGTAATGATAATATATTCTGGATTTTAATCAATTTTTCTTTTTGTTTTTGATAAAGTTCTTCTTGTAAATTTTCTTTCAAATTATCAAGTTCATACATCTCCATCTTTGTTAATTCATCCCAAGTATATATTTTTATCATTTATTTCACCTTTTCCGCTTCATCCTTTTTCAACTCTAATGAGAATTTTTCTCTCACATCACAAATATCTACCTTTTTCACTTCTTTGATACCTTCCAATAATTTCTTAACTTCTTCTTCAGGTCCCCACCAACATTCACATCCCCATACAACGGAACCACTATCCAAAAGAATTTTAGGATTTGTTTGTTTGTTTTTTCTTAGTATTCTTGCTGAACCACAAATAGCATCTGTTCTAGGAATTTCATCTCCTTCATACACACCATATCCAAGAAATTCAGTCTTTCCGTGTGGATCACTTCCCAATATTGCTCCAACTCTGTCGCCCGGTTTGTTCATGATTATCTATCTCCTTTTCATGTGATAATTTTTTAAAACATTTTTTACAATAGAATCCACTTCCTATTTGCATATATACACCACCACATTTACATTTCATATTAATCTCCTTCGACATAAATTGAGCAGGGAATACTTTAGAGATTAATCCAAAATATTCCCTGCCCTAACATTAAATTCCTAAATCAAAGTCAGTAAGATCTAAATCATCTGCCTTATCATCAGTTTTAGTTTCTGCTGCTTCTGGTGTCTCTTTATCTGCCGCATCTTCTGGAAATTCTTCCGCTGCATCAAAAGGTACACCTGCTGGTTCTTTAACATCTTCAACTGGCGCGTCAGGAGTTACACCATTTGAAAGATCAAATTGTGCTTCGAAATCTTTCATATATTTCTGACTATCATCCATTATCTTAACAACGGATTCATCCGGAATTCTTTTGGCCGCCTTAAATTGAAAGACATTTTTCTCTCCATGATTTGAAGGAACCTTGCCTACAATTGCCTGAGTAACAAAACGTCTCGGGGTTATCAATTGAACTTCCATTGTTGGATCGTCAGATAGAGGAGATAAATCACACGCTAACTCCTCAAAGGAATTGATATATTCCTGTGCCGGCATATATTTCATTCCATTACAACGAAAATATACAAGATAAGTCTTGCCATCTTCGTCTTTCATGGGTTTCCCTTTACCATCCAATAATGCTCCCGCAATGATGATCTGAAAACGACAGGTCTCACAAAAACCTTTTCGGTCAGATGACTTAGGACAAGTCCGACCAGAAGTCGAAATAGATCCTGCTATGTCGTTAAATGAGGAACATATCAATTTACCATCAACTTTATTAAATCTTGTTTTCTTGATGAACATGATAATAAAGTTCACCGATGTTGCATTGTTAAGAAGGAGTTCGGGAGATGATGCATTATTTTCCCATTCCTTAATAACCTGCATTTTACCAACATCTTCTCCAGAACGACTCTGTCCGGTAATATATAATGCTTTGAAAACACCACGACGAGCTCCACTTTGATCTGAAAAAGTTTTCAATCCACTGTACTTTCCACTTTCAATTAATGCCATACTGTTTGCCTCCTATGGGTTTAAAAATAATTACTTCTACTGCTTTAGCACTTCCCCTTATTGATATTATATTTTAAAACATGAGAATCTCCTTTCATTAAATAAAATTTTAGAACAAAAAATCCATCTCTTAATACATCGTTCCATTAATCTTCGATGAGTATATATATATTTACCACAAATAATTCCCACGAAGGGTCGAACCCACTAGGGGTAGAACCCACGAAGGGTAGAACCCACGAAGGGTAGAACCCACGAAGGGTAATTATCTGTGACAAGTATATGTATACTTATCGAAGATTAATGGAACAATGTGACACTTTAAAATCCTTTTCAAAAATTAATATATATAGCACAACCGATCTATAAATATTAACCTGTGATCTGAAGCGGGTTGATAGAATTGTTCAGATCTAATGTAAAATCCTTTGCACTAATTTGTTCAACACGAGCAACAATTGCTTTCATTGCAGGAGTCAGAGCCATTGTAAAAATTATTTCTGTGTCATCTTGAAATTTGATATAAATTCCATCCGCAGTATCTGCTACTGCTTTAATATCATTAATTTCTCTTGTGATTGTCATTGGTCCTTTTTTAATCGTTATCATATCTTTGTTCCTCCTATAATATCTGTAGTTACTTCATGTCTATTATTATTAAAACACTTTACAATATAAAAACTTCTATTTATTAATTGTCCATAATGAAAAAAATATTTAACAAGATATGGAACTTTGTAGATATCCTTTTTTATTTCTTTATTAATAATCTTTTCAAATTTGGGAAAATTTGTTTTCAAATGGTTGAATAGTTTTTTATAATCAAAAAGTATTTCCATATCAATTGAATTCAATACAGCAGTCAATAATGGAATACAATTAATTTCAGACCACATTAATAGTTTATAAATTGAAAGATTATAATTTAAATGTTTCTTATTTTCAATGTGATCCTCTAATACGTCTAGTCCATATACTTCTATAATTTTACGACCAACGTCGTAATAAAACATCTTTTTTGCATCATCATCAAGTTCCTTTTCGATATCATTCAAAAACAATCGAATATTTTTACTACACTCTGGAGTTCCTATTTTCGTTAAAATGGAATCACATTTGTATTGACGATAATCTTGACCTCGTACATCAAATGTAGTTACTAGATCATCATCTGACTCAGGATCTACATAATTAGATGAGTATTTTAGATTTTCCATTTTATGTCCATTTTGTATTTGTTCTTTCATTTAAATTTGAAAACTTGCATTCAAATATTAATATATATACTATCGTAGACCCTGCATGAATTCTTTAAATGTTTTTGCTTCTGGTGTAACTGCTGCTTTTATATCGGCCTCTTCATGATCCCAAAGCATTACAATAGGAACCTTGTCATTATTATCTCTATACATTAAGCAAAACATATTTCCACCGCTATCTTCTGCAAAAGGAATCATCAATGGAGTCATACGGTTTTCTTTTGTCATAAATTGATATATGATTATAGCATTCCATTTATCCCTCTTAGAAAAACTAATGAAGTGATCTATATAATTACCCTTTTTTGTTTTATCTTTTTTTGGAGATGATCCGTTATATTTTAATATTATTTGTTTTAATTCATTTGGTAAACTAACTTTGAATATCGATTCAGCATATTTTATATCTTGAGGACTACATTTAGTTCCTACGAACATCCAATTTTCCTGAACTAATTTACTTATTGTATTATATTTTTCTTTTGATGTTTTCATTTTAACTCTCCAATGCTAGTGCTGTTGCAAACTTAAGGATTTTTGATTGAGTTTACGTTTACGAGTATCTATTTGTTTTTGACGATATATAGGATCCGCCCAGAGTTGTTTGGATTTTTCAGATAATAATTTTCTTGCATCAGGATTATTTTCAAAATATTCTTTGGTTTTTTTAGATGAATGATTTTTTCTTTTTTCTGAATGTACCATTCCTGTTTGTGCTATTGATAATTTTTTTCGAGTTTCTTTAGAAATTATTTTTCCTTTACTTGAAGTTGATATTTTTTTCTTCGTTTCTTCTGATAAATGTTTTCCCCACATAAATGATTTTTCACCTGTTTGAGATAAATTTAATTTTTTTTGATGTTCCTCAGTCCTTATTTTTCCTTTATGTGCCTTAGACATTTTTATTTTTGTTTCTTCTGATATAATCAACCCCGATCCACCTTCACCCCCATTAGTCATATTTGTAAGAGGGCCAATTTTCAAATCATTACGACCGATCGCCCATATCATCCATATTTCTAAATCAAACGCATCTTGTTCAAACAAACCATCTTCTATCTTCAAAATAATAGGTTCAAGACCTGTTTCTAGAATCTTTAGAATCTTAAATATTTTAAAACTATTAGGACATAAATTTTTAATTATTTGATTGGTTTCGGTTCGATATTTCTTTCCTTCACATAGGTGGGATCCATATTGTACACCTTTACCTTTACCAACGTAAAATGGTTCGTAATCGAATGTATAGTCACCATATACATACGTTCCTGGTTTACGAGGATCTAAGTATATGTAAACATAATATATATTATTCATTCTAACTTTCTAGAGCCAGAGCTGTCATGTACGCAATCATTAAATCTCTTGTTGGAGATCCTGCTGGTTCACGATATTTCGCCTCGCCATTTTGAATTATATCTCCAATTATTAAATTTTTTGTTTTCTGATCATCAGATAACGGACCCATAAATTCTTTCAATATATTTTCACAATTATGAGATAATAATGCGTTCACATCCATTTCTCCGGCGCGTTGCCCACCATCACGTTTCTTACCTTCTGTAGGTTGGCCAGTCTTTCCTTGATACAATGAAGTACTACGAGCACCCATTTTAATTTTTGCTTGTTGCTCAAGTTTATTAAAATACATCCAACCTATTGCAATTTCCCGTAATGTATTTTTATTATGTTCTGGTAAATGTAATTTGTATGCATTCTTCAAACCAACAATTTTCATAACCTTCGATATCATTTGCTTTGACGGACTTTGAAAATGAGGACAAACAATCGGAAGAAACTCTCCTTGTGCCGCCATATCAGTAATAAATCCTGTCCATGTTTTAGGAGTCATTGAAGTGAATAATTTAATAACTTGTGTACTATATTTCTTCCCTTTTGTATTATCCAAACCTCTATATATTGCAGATATTAAATTAATTGCCCTTTGAGTTTTCTTTGTACCCATTGCAATTAATTGTCTAGATGCTAATTTTGCAATTGTTCCAACATACATCTCATAAATTTGACCAGGATTCATTCTATTAACAATACTCAAAGGATTGAAAATAATTTGTACAGGATCTCCCCATGGCGAACGAGGCATATTCTCTTCTTTTTCAACAAATGTTATAACACCCTTATTACCATGTCGATTTGCAATCTTATCGCCCGTCTCTGCAATTTCATTATCTTCAAGTTTGAATTCAATAATAACTCCACTAATTACCTTCTTTTCATATCCTTCATACTTTAAAAATTTGGCAGGAAATGGACCTTTTTCTTTTTCGTATTTTGATTTGAACTTATCAAAATGAGGTTGTAATATAGGAAACTTCTTCAATGAAATATTAGGATATATTTCAAGAGAAATTATTTTTCCACCCGGAGACTTTTCAACCTTTGCACCCTCAACCAATTCATCTTCACTCAATCCTACAAGTTCTTCAATATCGGTTGGTGTACGAATTAATAATGGTTGTCCTTTTAATGTTTCAGAACCTTCACCTTCACAAAAATGGACCTTGTCATCCTTTTTGATAATAACAGTTTTTGTAAAATAATGTTTAGAAGAAATTTTAGTATTTATAATTGAATCACTTACAATATATCCATCCTCTGTTTGATAACCTTTCCAACCCATCAATGCAGTCAATAAATTTGTACCTGTTGAAATTACACCGTTTTTTATATGTTTTCCTTCTGCTAAGATTTGTCCTTCCTTAACAGATTGACCTTTTTTGATTGTCGGTTTAAATTCATTAATTGCTGATTGACCCTGAAATGAATTTAATAGTTCTGGTGTCAATGGAATCTTTTGTAAACGACCATTTTTCATTTTGACAATGATAAAATTTTCTGTAATCTCTTGAATAACACCATCACCTTTTGCTTTTTTAATATAACTATCTGTTAATAAATGAGTCATAATAGACTCATAACCTGTTTGACATAATGGAGGCTCGCTTCCTTCAATCGGAACTGCTTGACGACTTTGAGATGCAGAAAACATAACTCTCGCACCATCATCAGAATTAACAAATGGTACAAATACTGATGATGAACCCAATACACCTACACCTTGTTCTTCATCAATATTAGGAATAAAAGAACCTCTTGAATTTGTAATTGCAGCACCGACTGTTAATTGATTAATGATTCCAATATTTCCACCTTCAGGTGTATCCATTGGATCCAAATTGCCATAATATGACTCGTGTGTACTACGCGCTTGATCAGTCATTGCATTAGCATCGGGAATACCACCAGGACCAATAGGAGTCACTCGTGTGAGACATGAGAGTTCTTCTAATGGATTGATGTTCTCTAAAGATCTTACAAGAACAGAATTTAATAATTCGCTGATAACACGATCTGTATCACATTTATATTCCGCTTTGTTATCTCCTGCAATTCTTTGAAATCTATATTGATTATATGAATGAAGTATTTGCTTCATAATCATATGATTAAATACTTCAGTTGTTCGAACTCGTTGTTTACTCAAATCATTTCTTGTATCAACTCTTCCCGTAACAACCTCTTTACACATATAATATATACATTTAGGAAGTGTTGTAGGTAACATTTTAGATTTTAAAATTTCAACTGATATAGGTTCCATTATATTATTTAAAACTTCGCCTATACTATATACAGAATTTCGATTTCCAACATGTTGAATGATTGCTTCATTAAATGTTTTTTGGATAAGTATATTTTTTTCGGTAAATTCATATTTCAATTCTTTAAGAGACATTAATAATTGTCTAGCATGCTCACTCTTAAAATCAAATATAAGATAAGTATCTGATAATGTAAGATATTTATCTTCACTACCTTTTGCTGGTTTATCTTTACTAAATGAATATTTGATACCAAATAATTTACATGTTTCTTGAAATCCTAAATACATTCCCATCAATGACATTAAAGGTAATTTATAACCTGAAATCTTTATGGTGAAATATTGTTTTGCCTTCATCTGTTTTGATTCAATTGCTATTGGCGCATATAGAGTTTCTAATTTAACTAACCATTTTTTAAGAAAATATATCGGGTCTAACATTAATTGGTAAATTAAATATTTCTTTTTTCCTTTATGTATAAAGACACCATCCTCTGTCAAATGAGGTACTCTAATTTCAACAATATGTTTTTTACCTTTTTCATCTTTTAGAGTTATTGTAAGTTTATCTTCAATAGATGGTTCCAAATCTCCAGCAGGAGGTTGAATAGTTTCTCGTTTTATACTATCAACTTTCAATGGAAAATCTTCTTTTTTTCCAATTATATCAAAAGTTTTTCGAAGATCCTTTTCAAATGAATTTGAAAAATCAACACCTCTTTTATTCAATACATGACTAGGATCTTTATTATCATTTATTCCTGAAATGTCAACACCTTTTTGTGATACTTCACGACTATTATTTTGTGGTTTTGATCTTGTAATAACATCAGGTAATAATTCTTTTGTTAATAATCTAAACAATTCATTAATATCTTCACTTTGAGCAACAACTTCTTCTGCCTTTCCTAAATCGCCTGTAATTGAAAATAATATTGCTACCGACCCAATATTTGCCATATTTTGAGTATTTATTGTCTTAGCAAATTTAGGTCCTTTTGCCTGTATATATTTCTGAACTAATATTGATAATGATTTCTTTTGTCGGTCTTGTTCCTTTTCAATTTCCTCAGTTGGAATATCTGGCATTTCATTTTTAATTTCTTCAGGAGTAGAGACTGGAAGTTTTTGAACAATTTTCTCAGTATCTTTTTTAATTTCTTCTGTTGGTGCAACAACTACTTCATCTTTATTCGAAATCTTTTTCATACTTTTTAGAAAATTATATACACGCTGAAATGGTACACCTTCTTCATCTTTACTAAATGTAGAATAATAAGGAACATTATCCTTCATCATACATATCATAAAATAATCAAAAGGAAGTTTATCTGTTTCAAACCATACCCTTAAAATAGGATAAATGCGTCTATGAAATATATTTGCTTTAAAATCCTTATTAAGATCTATCATATACATAAAAACTGTTTTGGAATTTTTTGTAGATGATAATACAAGATCCATATATTTCTTAACTTTATTGGCAATAATAGGAGATCTATATGATGGAATTTTAAATTGAGTTTCAAGAGAATGTAAAAATGGAGAAATGTCAATATAATTATTTCTTGATTTCTCACTCAATTTCCTTACAGGAATCAATTTCCTTAATCTGTAAGACTTCAATAGTGTTGCATTGATAATCAATTTTGGTTTAATACTTCCTGGGATATACACTTGATATGCATCTTGTCGTTTAATTCTAAGATTAGGATATGAATCTAGAAATGTAGAGTTTTCAGAATAATAAATAACTGAATATATATCACCGGTTGCTAGATTAGGAATCCTTAAAGCAGATGTCTTAAATGGAAATAACCTCATTTTATCAATACGTATCATAAGTTCCTCACTGAGTCACTGTTTTATATTTGTTCTATTTAAACATCCTATTAAATATACTTAAGATAAATCTCCTATAAAAAAAGGGGCTACCGAAGTAACCCCTCCTTAACTTGTCGGGTATCCAACCTTTACGGCCGGTAGTATTTTTAATTAACCTGCATATGAATATGAAACAGCAATTTTATCTCCTGTTTCTATAATTCCATCAAGTCCTAGTCCATTCCATGATAATGTAGTTCCAGAAACTGTATAATCAGGACCTTCATTTTGAGCAACACCACCATAAACAATCATTTGTACATCCTGGTCATTTGTAGGTGTATTTGATAACGTGATTTGTTTTGTTGTATCTACCTGATTTGCAGTCAAAGTATATTCATCAACTGCAAATGATTTACCAACAGATCCTGCAGTTGATAATTTATTTCCAACATATACAAATACTTTACATCTTCCAGTACCAGTAAGACCTAAATTATCCTCACTAGTGATTGTACCATTTGCATTATCAAAAACCCAGTCAGCAGCATCTGTACCAAAAATCGGTGAACCAGGATAAGCGCTATACAACTTAGGTTCATAATTAAAATGAATACTATCTGGAATTGAATCATAAATTCTTT
>Ga0208279_1001215_pt1 | contig 14745 bp, 10 predicted proteins | sample AntAceMetag02UKM_FD_184766 | JGI IMG/M metagenome (GOLD analysis project Ga0208279, IMG submission 184766) | Saline lake microbial communities from Ace Lake, Antarctica - Antarctic Ace Lake Metagenome 02UKM (SPAdes) (version 2) | ecosystem: Environmental > Aquatic > Non-marine Saline and... | reverse complement strand
AAAGGCCACGGAATTAATTTCATCTGAAATGATGGATGAAATGGCTGAAGGGGGAAAAATATCAAAAACTGAATTGGCAAAAGAAAGCGGAAAAAAGTTTAACTCAATCTATATGATGTCTGATTCCGGAGCCAGGGGCAGTAAAGATCAAATGAGGCAGCTCGCAGGGATGAGGGGGTTAATGGCAAAACCATCAGGGGAAATTATAGAAACACCCATTACCTCAAATTTCCGTGAAGGCCTAACTGTTTTAGAGTATTTTATTTCTACCCATGGGGCAAGAAAAGGGCTGGCTGATACGGCCCTTAAAACAGCAAATTCAGGATATTTGACTCGTAGATTGGTAGATGTGTCTCAGGATGCAATTATTACTGAGGAAGATTGCGGCGCTATGGACGGGATTTGGGTTGAGTCTTTAAGGGAGGCCGGTGAGGTTATCCAAAATATATCCGACAGGATTTTAGGTAGAACTGCAGCTGAAGATATAAAAGATCCCATAACCGGAGAATTGCTCCTCGACTATAATATGGAAATAGATGAGAGAGCGGTGGAAAGAATAGAGAAGTCCTGGATTGAGAAGGTAAAAATCAGATCTGTATTAACATGCAGGGCAAAGAGAGGGGTTTGCAAGAAGTGTTACGGCCGTGACTTGGCTCACGGAAGAGAAGTTGATATAGGTGATCCCATAGGTGTTGTTGCCGCTCAATCTATAGGTGAGCCCGGCACACAATTAACAATGCGTACATTTCATATTGGCGGCACAGTGACAAGAAAAGTTGAACGGTCTGCGATTCAGGCGAGAATCAGTGGGAAGGTCGCCTTTTACAATTTAAGGACCGTAATAAATGCTGATGGTAATAATATAGCAATGAATAGAAACGGAGATATCGGCATTGTTGATAAGAATGGAACGGAACTGGAGCGTTATCCCGTTATATATGGAGCAGTTATAAAGGTTAAAGATGGTCAGAAAATAAATGCCGGCACACTTTTAGTAGAATGGGATCCTTTTACTATACCTATTTTAACAGAGATCTCAGGTACATTAAAGTTTGGGGATATAGTAGCAGGTAAAACAATGCAGGAAAAAGTAGATCCTGTAACTGGTAAATCAAGCAAGGTTATTGTTCAATCAAGTGACACAGACACTAAACCAAGGATTTCCTTGAAAGATCCTGAAGGGAAAACACTCCAGGTATCTAAGGAATCAAAGGTTGCTGCAAGGTATTTTCTCCCTACAGGCGCCATTATTATGGTTTCAGAGAAGAGCGAGGTTCATGCCGGTGATGTCTTGGCTAAAATACCGAGAGAAACTACAAAAACGAAAGATATAACCGGGGGCTTGCCAAGGGTTGCGGAATTGTTTGAGGTAAGAAAACCGAAGGACCAGACAATTTTAAGTGAGATTGACGGCACAGTATCATTTGGGAAATATCTATCCGGTAAGCGGAGGGTGATTATTACACCTGAAGTTGGAAAACCTGTTGAATATATAATTCCAAGGGGCAGACATGTAAGCGTCTTTGAAGGTGATTATGTAAGGGCAGGGGAGGCCCTTATGGAAGGTTCCGCCAACCCCCATGATATACTTCGGATAAAAGGCCCGAAGGAATTATCTAAATATCTTGTTAACGAAGTTCAGAAGGTTTATCGACTCCAGGGGGTTAAGATCAATGACAAGCATATTGAAGTAATTGTCAGGCAGATGTTAAGAAGGATAGCGGTTAAGGATGCCGGTGACACGGACTTAATTGCCGGAGAAGAAATAGAAAAGTGGAGATTTGAGGAGAAAAATGATAGGGTTGTAGCCCAAGGAGGCAAGCCTGCTGTAGGTGACCCACTTTTGTTAGGAGTGACAAAGGCATCAATTAACACAGAGAGTTTTATATCGGCGGCTTCTTTTCAGGAAACAACAAGGGTGTTGGCGGATGCAAGCATAGAGAGTAGGATAGATTATCTAAGAGGTTTAAAAGAAAACGTTATTATGGGAAGATTAGTGCCTGCAGGTACCGGTTTGAGCAGTTACAGAAAGATGGATGTTGAAATTAATCCGGAAAGTTTATAAAAGCCTTGAAATAATTTAATAGATAGAATAAAAGACATTACACAAGAAAATTGTACTATATATTTATCGGAAGGAAAATAGATGCCAACAATCAATCAACTAATCAAAAACGGACGACAGAAGATAAAGAAAAAGGCTAAGACACCCGCACTTAAGGCATGCCCTCAAAAAAGGGGTGTATGTATCAGGGTATACACTTCAACACCTAAAAAACCTAACTCTGCATTGCGCAAGGTTGCAAGGGTAAGATTAACAAACGGTATTGAAGTGACATCCTATATACCCGGGGTTGGGCATAACCTGCAGGAGCATTCCGTAGTTCTTATCAGGGGCGGAAGAGTCAAGGATTTGCCTGGAACCAGGTATCATATAATTAGAGGCACCTTGGACACCTTAGGTGTGGAGGATCGAAGAAGAGGTCGCTCAAAATATGGGACCAAGCGACCAAAGGGTATTTAAGAAAATTTTAGTATTTTACAGGAGGCGGTTGGATGCCGAGGAGAAAAGAACCCGTTAAAAGGGAAATTTTACCGGACCCAAAATATAAAAGTGAATTGGTGGCTAAATTTATAAGTAATATCATGCGTGGTGGGAAAAGAAATTTAGCGCAATCTATATTATACGAGGCGTTTGATATAATCTATAAAAAGACAAAGGAGGATCCTTTGGCCCTTTTTCAAAAGGCTGTAGAAAATGTTAAGCCTTTAGTGGAGGTACGCTCAAGGAGGGTTGGCGGTTCTACTTACCAAGTTCCGACTGAGGTTAGATACTCTCGAAGGACTACTTTGAGTTTAAGGTGGATACTTGCATATTCCAAACAGAGGGGTGAGAAAGGTATGGCCGCCAAATTAGCCGGAGAGCTTGCAGACGCCTTTAATAGCAAGGGTGGATCCTTTAAGAAGAGAGAGGACACACACAGAATGGCAGATGCCAACAAGGCCTTTGCGCATTATCGATGGTAAAAAAATTAATAAAATAATTTTAATCTTAAAAATAGATTGATAATTTTTTTTTAATAATATATAAAGAGCTCTTTACTTTAAGGAGGTAACAACAATGGCCAAAGAAAAATTCAAGAGGACAAAGCCCCATGTAAATGTCGGCACTATTGGTCATATAGATCATGGTAAGACAACACTAACAGCGGCTATGACCCTCTGCTTATCTAAAGATGGAAAGGCTGACTATGTATCCTTTGATGAGATAGATAAGGCGCCGGAAGAAAAGGAAAGGGGAATAACAATAGCAACCGCCCATGTTGAATATGAGACGGATAAGAGGCACTATGCCCATGTTGACTGCCCAGGTCATGCGGATTATATCAAAAATATGATTACAGGCGCAGCCCAGATGGACGGTGCTATCTTGGTAGTAGGCGCAGATGATGGACCTATGCCCCAGACCAGGGAGCATATTCTATTGGCCAGACAGGTTGGTGTTCCAAGTATTGTTGTATTTCTAAACAAGACCGACATGGTTGATGACAATGAGCTCATAGAATTAGTTGACCTGGAGATGAGGGAGCTTCTCGATAAATATGAGTTCCCAGGTGAAGATACACCAATAATACATGGTTCAGCCCTTAAGGCGCTGGAATGTGGTTGCGGCAAGAGGGAATGTCCTAACTGTGGGCCTATCTTAGAGCTTTTGGATGCCATTGATGACTTCATTCCGGAGCCTGTCAGAGATACGGAAAAACCATTTTTAATGCCCATAGAAGACGTATTTACCATATCAGGTCGCGGCACAGTGGTGACCGGCAGAGTAGAAAGAGGCATAATAAAGGTCAGTGAAGATGTAGAAATTGTTGGAATCAAGGATACCAAAAAAACAGTATGCACAGGCGTTGAGATGTTCAGAAAGATCCTTGATGAAGGCCAGGCAGGTGATAACATAGGGGTATTACTCAGGGGAATTAAAAGAGAAGAAGTGGAAAGAGGGCAGGTTGTAGCGCACCCAGGCTCCATAAAACCCCACACCAAATTCAAGGCGGAATCCTATATACTCGCAAAGGAAGAAGGAGGAAGGCACACCCCATTCTTTCATGGTTACAGACCCCAGTTCTATTTTAGAACAACTGATGTAACAGGTGTTGTTACATTGCCTGAGGGAGTAGAGATGGTTATGCCTGGAGATAATGTCTCCCTGGAAGTAAATTTAATAACCCCTATAGCCATGGAAAAGGAACTACGCTTTGCCATCCGGGAAGGCGGCAGGACAGTTGGCGCAGGGGTAATAAGCGACATAATAGAGTAAGAGATATTGATATGAGAGATATTATCACTTTGGGCTGTACGGTATGTAAACGCAAAAATTATACAACCACTAAAAACAAAAAGAGAACCACGGATAAGTTACAGTTTAAGAAGTATTGTCCGTTTTGCCAGACACACACTTTACATAAAGAAGTAAAGTAGAGACTTGTTTATGCAGGCCAGTAGCTCTAACGGTTAGAGCACCGGACTCCAAATCCGGGTGCTGGGGGTTCGAATCCCTCCTGGCCTGCCATTTTTTAAAAAATTTAAACATAGTAATTTTTTAACTAATGAACTAATGAGGCGGGTCGAACAAAGCCTAAGACTAATAGGGCAAATGATCTGTGACTATCTGCCTTTAAATAGGAATGGCTTGCTGAATTGGTTTATAAAAAATCTAAGTGGATTATGAAAAAAACAAAAATTAGCAAAAAAAAGAATAATAATAAGAAAAAAATTTCACAACCAACTGCAAGTAGCCGGAAACAGGTAAGGGTTCAGAAGGATACAATCCCGGAAAAGGTTAACAAGCAAACAGGGCCGGCAAAGAAAGATGCCCATAAGAAAATAGAGAACGGAATATCCGGGTCAAAGAAATATTTCTCAATAGTACGCCAATTTTTGCTTGATTCCAAAATGGAGCTTAAAAAGGTAACATGGCCAACGAAAAAAGAGCTTCTCTCTGTAACTGCAGTAGTTATAGTTTTAGTATTTTTTATTGGATTTTTCTTAGGGTTGGTCGACTTTGGTCTGGTAAAGATTATAAAGAATATAGTTGGATAAATAATCGACGGAAATAAGGTGCTTGTGTGGAATTAAAATGGTATATAGTTCATACCTATTCTGGATTTGAGAACAGGGTAAAGTTAGCCTTAGAAGAGAAAATCAAATCTTTCGGAAAAGAGGATTTTTTTGGACAAATAATAGTGCCTACTGAAAAGGTAGTAGAGTTGGTTAAGGGAAAGAAAAAGACATCTTCCCGGAAATTTTATCCTGGTTACATAATGATACAAATGGCGTTGACTGATGAAACATGGCATCTGGTACAAGATACTGATAAGGCAACCGGGTTTTTAGGCGGGAAGACTAAACCTGTTCCAATATCCGAGGATGAGGCCAAGGGAGTATTGAGCAGGATGAAGGATGGGGAAGAGAAACCTAAACCGAAATTTTACTTCGAACAAGGTGATGAGGTTAGGGTTATTGACGGCCCATTTAGCGGTTTCAACGGACTTGTGGAAGAAGTAAAACCAGATAAAAGTAAGCTCAGGGTTTTAATAAGTATTTTTGGGCGTTCAACACCAGTTGAGCTTGATTTTGTTCAGGTTGCAAAAATATAACGGAAATTAAGGCTTTTGTGGTTTTTTTAAATACCTATGCTTTTTAGGATGGTTTTGTTATCTTCGGCGTAAATTGTTTACTTGAAGGGAAAATGGCATGGCAAAAAAGGTTAGTACAACGATTAAATTACAGGTAAGGGCAGGACAGGCAAATCCTTCTCCACCGGTTGGACCGGCATTGGGGCAACATGGCGTAAATATTATGGAGTTTTGCAAGGCCTTTAATTCGAGGACTCAGGATAAAGAAGGTGTAATTATTCCAGTTATCGTAACTGTTTATGTAGATAAATCCTTTTCTTTTGTAACGAAAACTCCACCGGCATCTGTTTTGCTCAAGCAGGCGGCAAACATAGCCAAGGGTTCTCCTGATCCAAAGAGAGAAAAAATTGGGTCTGTGACGAAAATGCAGGTGGAGGAAATTGCCAAGCAGAAATATGAAGATCTGAGTGCAATCGATTTACCCGGTGCCTTAAAGATAATCGAAGGAACTGCCAGGAGTATGGGAATAGTAGTAAAGAATTGATAGAATAATTAAATTTCAGGGAAGTGATATTATGTCGAAGAGAGGGCAGAAATATATAGAGAAGTCTGAAGAAATTGATAACTCCAAGAAATACAGCTTTGAGGAGGCTATCAAGTTAGCTTTAAGCACTTCATATGTAAATTTTAATGCATCCGTGGATATGGCAATCAGGTTAGGTGTTGATCCAAGACATTCTGATCAAATGGTAAGGGGAGCAGCATCCCTTCCTCATGGAATAGGCAAAGATGTTAGGGTAGTTGTCTTTGCTAAAGGGGAAAAAGAAAAGGAGGCAATGGAGGCAGGAGCAGATCTTGTTGGCGCTGAAGATCTTGCAGAGAAGATCCAGGGCGGGTGGCTTGAATTTGACAAAACCGTTGCTACACCGGATATGATGGGAGTAGCGGGTAAATTGGGGCGTATTTTAGGGCCCCGGGGAATGATGCCAAATGCAAAGCTTGGCACTGTGACCTTTGATGTGGCCAAGGCTGTAGCTGAATTGAAGGCGGGTAAAATCGATTTTAGGGTAGAAAAGGCAGGCATAGTGCAAACATCGGTTGGAAGAGTATCTTTTGGGGAAGAAAAAATCCTTCAAAATATTAAATATTTTTTAGACATAATCTTAAAGCTAAAGCCTGCGTCCAGCAAAGGAACAATATAAAAAGTATTTCTATATCTACTACTATGGGGCCAGGTATTAAAGTGGACGCAGCATCTGTAAAGGATTTAGTAAAATAGTTAAAATTACTTAGCACCAAAAGAAGAGGGGAGGTGGTTTTTTTGTCCTTAGATAGGGAGAAAAAAAAAGAGATTGTAGAAGGCCTCAGAAAAGCGCTTGACGGCTCTGAGGGAACCTTTCTTGTTAATTACCAGGGATTAGATGTTGAAACTTTGGCAAAACTGAGACACCAGTTAAAAGAAGCTGATATTGATTTCAGGGTTGCGAAAAATAGATTGCTTATGATTGCATCTGAGAAGACAGACACTGCTGTCTTGAAGGATCATATAAGTGGGCCCTGTGCATTGGCTGTGACTTATGATGATGTAGTTATGCCTGCTAAAATTTTAACAAAATTTAGCAAAGAAAATGAAGAGTTAGAGATAAAAGTTGGCCAGATAGACGGTAAAATTATTGACCTATCCGGCATCAAAAGGCTGGCAGAGCTTCCTTCAAAGGATATTTTGTTATCAAAGCTTCTCTTTTCTCTTTCAGGCGTGGCAACTAACTTTGTTAGGGTATTATCTGAGGTCCCAAGGAGTTTCTTAAATGTTTTAGGGGCAATTAAGGAACAAAAAGAATAAATTATAAATTAATAACTTCGCCTTTCCTGATGAAACAGTAATAGGATAGCAAAAAATAAATTCTAAGAAGGAGGATTTTTTTAAACATGGAAACTAATATAAGTAAAGAGGATGTAATTGAATTTATTTCAGGTATGACAGTCTTAGAACTTTCTGATTTAGTAAAAGAACTTGAAGAAAAATTTGGAGTTTCCGCTGCTGCACCAGTAGCAGTGGCTTCGTTTGCCGGGCCCGGCGAAGGGCAACAGCCGGAGGAAGCCGAACAGACAGAATTTGACGTGGTGTTAACAGGGATTGGGGACAAAAAAATTCAAGTAATCAAGGTTGTCCGATCGGTAACAAATCTGGGATTAAAAGAGGCTAAAGAGTTAGTCGACAATGTGCCTAATAATGTAAAAGAGGGTATCGCAAAAGAGGATGCGGAAAACATTAAGGCCCAGCTTGAAGAGGTAGGCGCAATAGTTGATATCAAATAAGATCTATTTTTTTATTTGAGATAAATGAATTCGCAGATTGATATGTTTGTTTTTTTGCAGAATTACTTGAATATTTCGACCTGTGCGGTTAGCCATTAGTCCCGCTTTGCGGGATTAGTATTGAAAAGGTATGAAAATAAGAAATTTTAGAGAACTTAATCAACAGTCAATGCAATGAGGTAAAGAGGATGTTGAACAGTTTTATCCAAAAGCTAATGGCTAAAAGCTAACCGCACAGGTCGAATATTTTGAGTGAAAGATTAGTTTAATTTTAATCCTTCAAAGCGCTATGCACTTATAGTTAAGAATAGGCGTGAGAAGGAAATATTACAAACTGGTTTATTAGACAGACCGGTTTAACAGGGTTTAGGGGGAGCGCACAGCGTGAATAACGTAGATAATAGCGGTCATTATCCAAGAAAAAGATTTGGGAAGATAAAAACCATTCTTGATATACCTGATTTGATAGATGTGCAAAGAAAGTCATATGAGCGTTTTTTGCAAATGGATGTACCACATCAAGAGCGTAAAGAAATTGGACTTCAAGGGGCATTTAAGACTATTTTTCCAATTAATGATTTAAACAAGACTTCCTCCCTGGAGTTTGTAAGGTATTTATTTGAAAAAATAAAACATGACGAAGAAGAATGTTTAAGAAAGGGACTGACTTATGAAGCGCCGGTTAAGATAGTAGTTCAATTTCTTGTTTTTGATATAGACGAAGTTAGCGGCAGCAGAAATATAAGAGACATTAAAGAGCAGGAAATATATTTTGGTACTATGCCAATGATGACTGATAGGGGTACGTTTATCGTTAATGGCGTAGAAAGGGTTGTCGTTAGCCAGCTTCATAGATCTCCAGGTGTCTTTTTTGATAATGATAAGGGCAAGGCAAGCCCAAGCGGCAAGCCGTTTTATTCCGCCAGGATTATACCATTGAGAGGCTCCTGGATTGACCTCGAATTTGATTCTAAGGATATCCTTTCCGTTAGAATAGACAGAAGAAGAAAGTTCCCGGCAACCATTCTCCTGAAGGCCGTTGGTTATTCGGAAGAAGAGATCTTGCGGCATTTTTACAAAACAGAAAAAATACTGGTTGGGCAAAAGTCTCTTAGATGTGTTTTGGATAAAAACAGTCAATATGGCCAAAAATTGACTGAGGATATGATTAATCCGGAAAGCGGGGAGGTTTTGGTCCGAGAGGGCGATAAATTCAGTAAAAAATTGTTCAAAAAAATTGTTGCCGCCGGCCTAAAGGACATACCGGTTAGCCCGGAATATTTAGAGGGAAGGATAGCTGCTCATGATGTTATTAACTCAGAAACAGGGGAAGTGTTAGTAAAAACAAACCAGGCCTTTTCACTGGAGAGTATTGAGCTGATCCAGGAGAATGGCGTTAATGAGGTTGAATTATTAATCTTAGATTCATCAGGGGCCGGCACATCCATAAGAAACACTATGCTTCTCGACAAGGTTGTAACAACTAATGATGCTATTCTCGATATTTACCGAAAACTAAGACCAACAAGCCCGGCAACACTGGAGATGGCAGAAGGTTATTTTAATACACTGTTTTTTAATCATTCATCCTATCATCTTTCAGATGTAGGTCGCTTTATGATGAATTACAGACTCCATCAAGATGTTGATTTGGATATATGTACTCTCCGAAAAGAGGACATAATGGAGACAGTTAAGGAGTTGGTGAGGCTAAATATCAAGGAGGGTGCGGTTGACGATATTGACGATTTAAAAAATAGAAGGATTAGGTCTGCCGGTGAATTGTTGGAAGAGGGTTATAGGATAGGATTGATTAGGATGCAAAGGGCCATTAAAGAGAGAATGACCATGCAGGATGTGGATACCCTTATGCCACGGGATCTTATTAATCCTAAGCCAGTGTCTGCAGTGATTAAAGAGTTTTTCGGCTCCAGTCAGCTTTCCCAATTTATGGACCAAACTAATCCTTTATCGGAGATAACCCATAAGAGAAGGTTAAGTGCGCTTGGGCCGGGAGGGTTAACAAGAGAAAGAGCCGGCTTTGAGGTTAGAGATGTGCATCCGAGCCATTATGGCCGCATATGTCCTATTGAGACCCCTGAAGGACCAAATATCGGCTTGATTGTTTCATTAAGCACCTATTCTCGCGTTAATGATTATGGCTTTATAGAAACTCCGTACAGGAAGGTTAAGGATGGTGTTGTTACGGATAATGTATCGTATTTAATTGCCATGGATGAAAAGGATTATGCCATTGCACAGGCAAACGCCCCAATTGGACCTGACGGTCATTTTATGAGGGATGTTGTGGCTGCAAGAAGATCAGGAGAGGCAAGCTTAGTTTCATCCAAAGAGATAAAGTATATGGATGTTTCTCCAAACCAGTTGGTCAGCATTGCTGCAGCATTAATTCCCTTTTTAGAGCATGATGATGCAAACAGGGCACTAATGGGGTCTAATATGCAGAGGCAGGCCGTGCCTCTTTTAGTTCCAAAATCTCCGCTTATTGGGACAGGGGTGGAGAAAACCGTAGCGGAACACTCCGGAATAGCTATTAGGGCTAAAGGAGATGGCATAGTTGAGAGCGTGGACGCATGTCGTATAGTTGTCAGAAAAGAGAATGGGGATGATGAGATTGATATATATAAATTAATAAAATTTAGACGTTCTAATCAGAGTACCTGTTATAATCAGAAGCCAATCATAAAAGAAGGTGATGTGGTAAAAAAGGGGCAGGTCATTGCCGATGGCCCTGCTATGGAGAATGGAGAACTTGCCCTTGGCAGAAATTTAACCGTGGCATTTCTTTCTTGGGGTGGTTATAATTTTGAAGATGCGATACTGGTGAGTGAAAGATTGGTTAAAGAAGATGTTTTTACCTCCATCCATATTGAACAATTTAGTGTTGTTGCAAGGGATACTAAGTTGGGAAAGGAAGAAATTACAAGGGATATACCTAATATAGGGGAAGAAGCCCTGAAGAAAGTTGATGAGAGTGGTATTATATCCTTAGGGGCCGAAGTGAGATCTGGTGATGTATTGGTAGGCAAAATTACCCCTAAGGGAGAGTCTCAGCTTTCGCCTGAAGAAAAACTTTTGCGTGCAATTTTTGGTGAAAAAGCCGGCGATGTGAAGGATACTTCACTGAGGGTTCCTCCGGGCATTGAAGGTACTGTAATAGATGCGCAGGTGTTTTCCCGTAAAGGAATTGATAAGGATGAAAGAACTCAGGCCATTGAGGATGCCGAAATCAGGCAGTTGACGAAAGATAAAAAAGATGAAACTTGGATATTTTCAAAAAATGCCAAAGAAAAACTATCCGATGTTCTAAAGGGGGAGCGTCTTAAGTCGGATCTGAGAAATAACGATACAGGTGAAATTTTATTAAATAGAGACCGAATTATTGATCCTGATTGTTTAGAGAAGGTGCCTATAGAATTGTGGCAGGGAGCGAATATTGATGCCGACATGGAAGTAATCGAGAGGATGGAGTCAATAGTCGCAAGATATAAACAACAGGTTGGAAGATTAAATGATGCATTCCAAGAAAAGATAAAAAGGTTAGACGCAGGGGACGAGCTGTCCCCAGGGGTTATTAAACTTGTAAAGGTATTTGTGGCTGTCAAGAGAAAGCTATCTGTCGGCGACAAGATGGCTGGTCGTCATGGAAACAAGGGTGTGATTTCCCTGATAATGCCTGAAGAGGACATGCCGTATTTTGAAGACGGAACACCTGTAGATATAGTTTTAAACCCACTTGGAGTGCCTTCAAGAATGAATGTAGGGCAAATTTTAGAGACTCATTTAGGTTGGGCTGCCGTTGAACTTGGCCACCAGATAGGGGACCTGGCGAGATCCCTCGATGAAAATGCATTAAGAGATAAACTCATGGAGATCTATCCCCAGGAATATAAAGAAATAGTTGAGAAATTTTCAGATGAAGAAAGAGAAGAATTTATTGACTATGTGAGCAATGGCGTGCATATGGCTACGCCGGTTTTTGATGGGGCAGAGGAAGAGGAAATAAGAGAATATTTAAAAAAGGCAAATTTGCCGGTCACCGGGCAGGTTACTCTGTACGATGGAAGAACAGGAGTTCCCTTTGATCAGCCCATCACTGTTGGCATAATGTATGTTATGAAGCTCCATCATTTAGTAGCCGATAAGATTCATGCTCGGTCTATTGGCCCCTATTCCTTGGTTACCCAGCAACCTTTAGGAGGCAAGGCCCAGTTTGGAGGTCAAAGACTTGGTGAAATGGAGGTCTGGGCAATGGAATCATATGGCGCAGCGTATTCCTTGCAAGAATTTTTAACCGTTAAATCAGATGATGTTGCCGGCAGAACAAGGATGTATGAGAAAATTGTTAAGGGAAATAATTTATTGGAAGCCGGTATGCCGGAGTCATTCAATGTTTTGTTAAAGGAGCTCCAAAGCCTTGGGTTAGAGGTAAATCTAAATGAAGACGGCGAGCCTTAATTGGCTACGGCAACCTGAATAACCGGGCAATTACTATTGCCTTTAGATTATAAAAACAAGAATTAATAAAGGAGAAAGCCTTGGAAGATTTGTATGGTTTTTTTACAAGACCTAAGGATCCATTAAGTTTTAACTCAATGCAGATCTCTATAGCTTCACCTGAAAAGATACGGGAGTGGTCTTTTGGGGAGGTTAAAAAACCCGAGACTATTAATTATAGGACGTTCAAGCCTGAAAGAGATGGATTATTCTGTGCAAAAATATTTGGCCCTGTAAAGGACTACGAGTGTCTGTGCGGAAAATATAAAAGGATGAAACACAGGGGGATTGTTTGTGAAAAGTGTGGCGTAGAGGTAACGCATTCTAAAGTTAGAAGAGAGAGAATGGGCCATATTGAACTTGCAGCGCCTGTCGCCCATATATGGTTTTTGAAATGCATTCCCTCTAAAATAGGACTGTTATTAGATTTGACGTTAAAGGAATTAGAAAGAATTCTTTACTTTGAGAATTATGTAGTTCTTGACCCAAAGGATACCCCACTTGTTAAAGGTTCTCTGCTGGCCGAAGAAGAGTATTTAGAGGCTGAAGAGAAGTTTGAAGGAGGGTTTGAGGCTGGAATGGGGGCGGAGTCTATCCAGAGAATGCTCAAAGAGTTGGATTTAGAAGAGCTTTCTTCAATCTTAAAGGTTGATATAGAAAGCACAAAATCAGTTCTGAAGCGAAATAAATTATCAAAAAGACTCAGGGCTGTTGATGCATTCAGAGGTTCTAATAATAAACCGGAGCATATGATACTAAGTGTCATTCCTGTCTTGCCGCCGGATCTCAGACCTCTTGTACCTTTAGACGGGGGAAGGTTTGCCACGTCTGATCTTAATGATCTTTACCGGAGGGTGATAAATAGGAATAATAGGTTAAAAAGACTTTTAGAGTTGAATGCCCCTGATATCATAATCAGAAATGAAAAAAGGATGCTACAGGAGGCAGTAGACGTTTTGTTTGACAACGGCAGAAGGGGCAAGACTATTACCGGCACAAACAAGAGACCGTTAAAATCCCTGAGTGATATGCTTAAAGGTAAACAGGGGCGATTTAGGCAGAATTTGCTTGGAAAAAGGGTGGATTATTCAGGCAGATCTGTAATTGTGGTTGGCCCTAATCTGAGATTACACCAATGCGGGCTTCCAAAACAGATGGCTTTGGAACTTTTTAAACCATTTATTTACAATAAATTGGAAGAAAAAGGACTTGCCCCTACACTTAAAAAGGCAAAAAAGCTTGTTGAAGAAGAAACGCATGATGTATGGGATTGCCTGGATGAAGTGGTCAATGAACACTGCGTTTTACTTAACAGGGCACCTACGCTTCACCGCCTGGGCATACAGGCATTTGAACCTATCCTCATTGAAGGGAAAGCTATCCAGCTACACCCGTTGGTATGTACAGCCTTTAACGCTGATTTTGATGGAGATCAGATGGCCGTTCATGTTCCTCTTTCTATTGAGGCACAGACTGAGGCCAGGGTATTGATGCTGTCGACAAACAATATCTTGTCACCGGCAAATGGAGATCCAATAATTGTGCCTACACAGGATATCGTTTTAGGTATTTATTATATGACAAGAGAAAGGCCGTTTTCTAAGGGTGAAAGGGTGGATAACAACAGGGCCTTTGCGAATATTCAAGAGGTCAGGATGGCTTATGATGCCGGTGAGCTGGATTTGCATGCCTCAATAATGGTGAGAATAGGTGGTAAAATTGAGAAAACAACCGCAGGCAGGGTTATCCTATACGAGATTTTTCCCAATGAGTTGCCCTTTGAAATGGCAAACAAGGTGATAAACAAAAAAGAGCTTAGAGACATAATCAATAATTGCTACCGTTCTTTAGGAACTAAAGCAACGGTTATTTTGGCAGACAGACTTAAAGATATAGGATATAAATACGCCACTCTTTCTGGAATTTCAATTGCAAGCAAGGATATGATTATACCAGGAAAGAAACAAGAGATATTAGGCGATGCACGAGGCGAAGTTAAAAAGATTGAGAATCAATATAATGATGGCTTGATTACTGATGGTGAGAAATATAACAAAGTTGTTGATATTTGGACAAAGGCCACGGAATTAATTTCATCTGAAATGATGGATGAAATGGCTGAAGGGGGAAAAATATCAAAAACTGAATTGGCAAAAGAAAGCGGAAAAAAGTTTAACTCAATCTATATGATGTCTGATTCAGGAGCCAGGGGCAGTAAAGATCAAATGAGGCAGCTCGCAGGGATGAGGGGGTTAATGGCAAAACCATC
>Ga0208279_1001214_pt1 | contig 14754 bp, 11 predicted proteins | sample AntAceMetag02UKM_FD_184766 | JGI IMG/M metagenome (GOLD analysis project Ga0208279, IMG submission 184766) | Saline lake microbial communities from Ace Lake, Antarctica - Antarctic Ace Lake Metagenome 02UKM (SPAdes) (version 2) | ecosystem: Environmental > Aquatic > Non-marine Saline and... | reverse complement strand
AAGCCTGGTGAAGGTACGCAAAATCACCGTCTGTGGCGGGGGAAACGGCGCGCACACCCTGGTGCCCATCGCCGCCCGCAATCTGGGATGCCCGGTGGACGTTTACGCCCCCTTTGCCGATGAGGCCGAGCGGCTGTGGGCCAGCAGTATCGCTCACGGCGGCATCGAGACCGTCGGCGCGGTGCAGGTTAAGGCCCAACCTCGCCGGGTCAGCGCCGACCCGGCTGAGGTGATCCCCGGCTCCGACGTGATCGTGCTGGTGCTGCCCGCCTTTGCCCATGAGATCACCTTGCGCCAAATCGTTCCCTTCCTGGACGAGAACTGCTGGGTAGGGGCCATCCCCGCCCGCGGCGGCTTCGATTATTGCGCGGTGCACATCCTGCGCGAACAGGGCCGGGACGACGTGGGGCTTTGGGGTCTGCAAACATTGCCTTGGGCCTGCCGCATCCGCGAGTACGGACGCATCGTTCACGTCCTGGGCGTCAAGGATATCGTGGACGGTGCTACTCGGCCGGCGGCGCAAATCGAGCACATCGCGCCGCTACTGCAGGTAATGCTGGGGCTGCCCATCGGCGCGGCCGCCAACGGGCTGGCCCTGACCCTGGCCAACACGGGCCAGCTCATCCACCCGGGCATCATGTACGGTCTCTTTGCCTCTTGGGACAGCACGCCCTTCCCCGCTGACGGCATTCCGCCTTTCTACCAAGGTCTCAGCGAGGAAGGAGCCGAAGTGCTGGCCGGGTTGAGCGACGACGTGCAAGCCATCCGCTCCCGATTGGAGCCTGCGCTGGACCTTTCGGCCGTGCGCCCCTTGAAGGCATGGCTGTTGCGCTCTTATGGCAACGCCATCGCCGATCCGTCCAGTTTGCGGAGCGCCTTCGTCAGCAACCGGGCCTACGCCGGGCTAAGAGCCCCCGTGCGCGAGGTCTCGCCAGGGCAATTCGTCCCCGACTTTGGCGCCCGCTACCTGGCTGAAGACGTGCCCTTTGGCCTGGCTGTCAGCCGGGCGATTGCCCAACTGGCCAGAGTGGTGACGCCTACCATGGACAAGGTGATCGCCTGGGCAAGCGCACGACTGGGCAAGGACTACCTGAACGAGGACATTGCCCAGGCCCGTATCCCGCAGAACTATGGCCTAAAGCGCCTGGAACAGTTGATCGCTTTTGAGAAGTAGATATTGGAGACTGGAGATTGGATATTCGATATTGCGTATTCCCTGCAGCCAAGGGATACCCAATACCCAATATCCAATATCCATTTAGGAGAAATGGCATGAGCACCGAAACGGAAACACCAACCAAGAAGCGCCGCGTGCTAGCCGGTTCCATCGGCGATTGCGTCCACTCGTTGGGAGTGGAGACTTTCGCCGAATGGATGGAAGACCGGCGTGAGGGCTACATGGCCGTCAAATTGGGCCCCGCCGTGCCCATTGAGGACGTGATCAACAAGATCCGCGAGTCACGGCCCGAGGTGGTGGCCATCTCCATGCGCCTGGGGGACCTGCACGTGGACAAGCTCATCGCCGAGTTCATCGAAAAGGCGGCCAAGCATCGCCTGCTGCCCCGCGAGAGCGGCATCCGCTACGCCTTTGGCGGGCTGCGGCCAGCGGCCAACCTGGTGCGGGCCATGACCGGCCTGCCGGTGCAGGAGGACAAGTTCTCGCCGCCGGAAGATCGCAACTTTGACCTGGACGAAATCGCCGAGAATTACAGCGACATTGACGCCTTTCAGGGTTTCTTTGGCCTGGTGGTGGATGACTTTATCACCATGGAGGAGCTGGAAGCGTTCGCCCAGGGCAGGACTGTCACTGCGACTGAGGAAGAGGTGAAATGGGCCGATACACTGCTGAAGAGGGTCCGCCAGGTGCGCGAGCTGGAGAACCGGCCCATCATCCGCGCTCACATCGGCATCGCCGCCGACAGCATCGAGCCCACAGTGGAGGCCGTCGAGATGCTGGCCGAGGCTGAATGTCTGGAGATCGTCTCACTGGCACCCGATCAGCCGGCCCAGGAATACCTGGCCAAGTTCGTGCGCGGCGAAGAAGACCCCGACAAATACCTCAAGGGGCAGGGCGGCGTGCCCATCCGCAGCAAAGAAGACCTGCGGCGGCTCAAGAAGGCCACGCGGCGGGGCAACTATCCCATGACCCGCATCTATTCCGGCACCGACGAGTTGGTCGAGCTGGCCAAGCTCTTCGAGGGCGAGTTCCACATGCCCTTCCCGGCGGTGCCGATTTTCTTTTACAACAAGCTGGACGGGCGCGGCCCCATCTCCATCCGCGACAGCTTTGACGAGCACTTCGAGGTGATGCGCTGGTGGGCGGCCCGCGATAAAGCCGTCGAGATCAACGATCCGCACCAGTGGCAACTGCGCAACAGCACCGACGACTTGCTGGTGACCGATCACGTCGTGGCTGGCGTGGTGGCGCTCAAGATGGGCGTCAAGCACTACGTGATGCAAATGATGTATGACCTGCCGCCGGGCGCGTCGGGACTGAACGACCTGGCCAAGTTCCAGGGGGCCTACGAACTGATCGAGCCACTGACCCATCACTTTGACTTCCACATCATCAAAGAGACGCGAGGTGGGCTTTCCAGTTTCCCGCCCAACCTGGACCGGGCCAAGGGTCACCTGGCCACTTCCACCTACTGGCAGATGCATGTCGAGCCCGACATCGTCCACGTGGTCAGCTTCTCCGAAGCCCACCACGAAGCTAAAGCCCAGGACGTCGTCGAGAGCTGCGACATTGTCAAGCAGGTGGCCGAGGATTTCTACAAGGGTGATCAACCCGACATCTGGGCCGATCCCCGGCTGATGAGCCGCAAAAGGCAGCTCAAGTTGGGGGCGATGTACAACATCCTGCACCTGGCGCTCATGGGCGGCTACGAGGGGCCGGTCACGCTGGATAACTTCTTCGAGTGGGCCATTTCGCCGGAGGAGGCGTGCAAGCGCGATCATCCCCGCCAGTGGAAGCGCAACTACGAAGCGCTGCTGCTAAGCTTCGTGGACGAGGCCAACTATCCCACCGGGCAATGCGGCATGATCAGCGCCGACACGTTGGATCTGGCCCTGCAGGTGGGCCTGTACCAGGCCCCTCAGATCACCGTGCTGGACAAGCGCTACGAGATGGTGGGCAAGTGCCGCACCAAGATCGTGGACGGCGGCTGTGTGATTGACGAGTTCGACGGGGTCAAAGTAGAGGACGAGATCGAACGGGTGGACCTGGTTCGCCAGCGCAGCCCGTGGTTCTTCGACAAGAATATCAGCCAGGCCGATGAAGATCTGTACATCACCGAAACGGCCGAGGCCATGGACGAGGATGTGGTGGCCCAGGCGCGGCGGCAGATGGGCATCCACAGAGCGGCGGATCTAGAGGGCAAAAGGGTGCTGGTGGTGGACTTCGGCAGCACCTTTAGTAAGATCGGCGTCTTTGACACGGCGACGGAGGAATTCGCCATGCGGTACGTGCCCACCATCGTCGAAGACCTGCGCCTCTCCCTGGCCGATGGGCTGGGCATCAAAGAAGAATGTGAGCGGCGTGCTGATTGGGAACCACTGGCGCGAGAGATGGCCCAGTTCGACATCAAACTGCCCTGCTCCAGCGCCAAAGGGGGCCTCAAGATGGTCACCGTGGCTCTGGTCAAGGAGGAGAGCGGCTTTGCTGCCGATCTGGCAGCCCTCACCGCTGGGGCCAAGCTGCTGAATAGCTACCAGGGGATGCTGACCGCGGAGCAGGCCCTGGCCATTTACGAGCAAGACCAGCCGGAGATCATCCTCCAGGCTGGCGGGGTGGATTACGGCGGAGATACCGAGACGCAGTTGCACAACGCCCGCCTGCTGGCCAGATTCTCCAAAACATCCACCTATGCCCCCTACGGCGTGCCGGTGATCTATGCCGGCAACCAGGACATCAAAAGCGAGATCGAACGCATCTACAAAGCCGGAGGGGTAGACATTCGCCTCACGCCCAACGTCATGCCTGAGGTCAACACCTTTCGCATCGAGGTGGTCAACGAGGCCATCCGCGACGTGTTCCAGACGATCATCATTCGGGGCAAGGGCTTCGACGTGGTGGAAAAGTACATGAGTGCGCCCTTCATCCCCACGCCGCGCGCGGCCTTCCGTGGCATCAACCTGCTGGCCAAGGGGTATGGCGATGAGGCGGGGCTGGGCAACATCATGGCCCTGGATATCGGCGGGGCAACGACAGACTTCTACTCCAACGTCAGGGACAACCCGCTTTATGCGTATCCAGGCGACGATCCACGGCGCAAGGTGAAACGCACCATCCTCAAGACACCCAACACCCCGCTGGCCTATCGCCGGGTAGAGGGCAAGTACGGCCTGGCCTACGATGCCGAGAACCTCAAGGAACTGGAGCGATTCCAGAGCGAGATCATGAAGAGCGATTTGGAGGAGTTCTTGCTGCGCGAGTATCCTGACTTCCGGCCGGACGACGACCAGTTCGGCAGCTTTGTCCGGCGAACAGACGGCCAGCTAGATTATGACCTGGATCGCTATCTGAGCTGGCTGACGGCCAACCCTCACGCCCTGCCCACCAGCGACGAGGAGAACGCCGTGCGGTCCTTCCTGGCCAAAGAGATCATGGCCGCTACCACGGGGCGCAACCTGGGCTACGTCAAAGAGACCGACACCTACTTTTTGCAGTACGGGGTCAATTTCTTCAACCAGCCCTGCACCACGCTGTTAATCGGCGGCGCCATCTATCACAAGTGCAAGGCGGCAGCCGAGGGCGGCGATTTCGGGCGCGACCTCAAACTCGTGGCGGCCGGCACGCAGTACAACGAGGACGAAAGTTGGCTCCTGCGGCCCCAGGGAGAGGTGCTTCTGGACGCGGCCTACATGGTCTCCATTGTCGGCGGGCTCTACGGTCGCATTGACCCCAAGCGAGCACTGCGGATGATGAAACGCAATCTGGTGCCGTTGGACTAGACGACCAGAATCTACTGCGAACAGGTCGTCGTTCCGTTGGATCCTGACTATGCAAAGGGCCAACTGGCCGCCTCGGTCTACCTGCAGATAGCGCTCAAACCATCCATCGTGCACGTGGTAGGCTACGTGGAGGCCCACCACGCCGCCACGCCGGAGGACCTCATCGAAAGCTGTAAGATGGCCCGCAAGGTGATCATCAACTGCCTCTGCGACATGCCCGACATGACCGCCGACCTGGAAGTGCAGCAACGCAAACATGAACTCGTGGAAGAGGCCATGGTTATCGTTGAGGCTATTGGGCAGTTGGGAAGGGGCAAGGGCAGAGGATCCTCTGACCGACCCCGACGTGCTGGCGCGAGCAGTGGAAATCGGCCTCCTGGACGCGCCGCAACTGAAAGGCAACCCCTACGCCTGCGGCCAGGTGAGGACGAGGATCATCAACGGGGCCAATTATGCTGTAGACGAAGAAGGCAGGGTACTCAGCGAAGAAGTGCGGGTAGAGCGCATCTTCGCCCGGCTATAGCGATGCCATCCTGTCCCAAGGCCGGAAGCCCAACCGGATGCCCTCCCGTTGGAAGATTTCGTTCACCCGCCGCCGCAAGTCGCGCATCACCCCCCAATGCTGACCCGGCAGTGTCTTGACCATTATGCGCACGCGCACCGTCCAGCCGTCCAACCCCTCGATGCCCGTAACGATGGGCGATTCCATCAGAAGCGGGCTGAACCGCGCGTCAGCCGCCAGCTCCTGCCCCACCCTCTCCAACACAGCCAAGGCCCGGGCGATGTCTTGGTCAGGCGAAAGCCGCAAGTCCAGCACCGCCCGCGACCAGTCCTGAGACAGATTGGACACTGTGCGAATGTCGCCATTGGGGATGATGTGCAACTCCCCTTTCAGCCCGCGGAGATGCGTCGAGCGCAGCGTCATCCGTTCCACAGTGCCCGACAGATCACCTGCGGTGATCGCGTCCCCGATGGCAAACTGATCCTCGACCAGAATGAACAACCCGCCGATGATGTCCTTGACCAGCATCTGCGCTCCCAGGCCCAAAGCTAAGCCGACCAAGCCCAGGCTAGCCAGCAGCGGCCCGACGTCCAAACCAAGTTCGATCAAGATCATCAGCATGGCGGCGACAACTACGAAAACTGAACCCACCCAACCGATGACAGAACGGATGGTTTCGGCGCGCTGGGCCAGCTCGCCAGCCTCCACTTCGCTACGAGCCCGTGCTCGGATCCAACGAGGGATCTGCCGCATCAGGACATGCAGCAGGCGAAGAGCAACAAACGCAACAATCGCGATGACAAGAATGCGCAGGCCGTGGCTGGTGAGCCAGGCGACCGCTCCGCTCCAGAGTTCCGTACCTAGTTCCACTGCTTTTCATCTCCCCTGACTTGCGTCCGGCGGACAGTCGTGCTCCATTATCAATTCACCACCTGCACCTGGCCACAGATGACCTCAGCGCCCAGCGGCTGGCCGGTATCGTCCAGCAGCCCCACGACGATGCGGTACTCCCCCGGTGGCGTGATGGGGTTGAGATTCACGTCCACCTCCTGGCGGATGACCTCCTTCGGCTCCCAGCGTGAGGTAGGCCAGAGCCGCAGCGTCCCGCGATCGCGATGCAACCGGTCGCCCCACACCTGTCCCAGGTGATCCACCAAACGCACCGTGGCAGCATAGTCAGCAGGCGGTCTCGCTTCGGCCCGCCAGTAGAGCTGCACGTGCACCCAACCGCTCGGCGGATGGGCCCGCTCGTCCGTGGCCAGGGTGAGCATGTCGTCCACCGCGCAGGCGACCAGCGTGATGTCCGGTCCGAAGGTCGCATCGAGCTGCGGCACGTCTGCCGGCGGCTCAGACAGGCGGTAGCGGGTGATGAAGCGCTTCACCGTCATGCCCGCTGGGTACTGCTCCGTCGCCAGAGGGAAGCGGTCGGCCAGCCAGCGCTCCACAAGATGGTCAGGATCGAATTGCTCCGTGTGCGACTGGACGAGCCACACGCTGTCGAAGGGCAGCAACCCCAACAGCGGCGGCTCCACCTGCGCCATGTCGGTCACCCGATCAGTGAAGGGAAAGAAGACCGGCTGAGGTCCGTCGAAATAACGCTCGAAGGGCACATGCACGTAGTCCACGTGAACCAGCACGGCATCGTTCGGTCCGGCGTGGGCCTCCACGTAGGCGGCAGCCGTCCGCCAATCCTCGCGCAGGTTCTGAGGCAACCAGAGGTGAGAGAGACCTACGAGCATTGCCGCCAGCAGCCCCACCAGCGCCAACAGCCCCACCAGTCGCGCTCGATCCAGCAACGCTGTCAATCCCCTTCCCCACAGCAGGCAGAGAGCCGGCGCCAGGAAGGTGAAGTAGCGTGGCTCGTTGAAGATGGCGCGATTGCGGGCCAGCAACAGTCCACCCAACAGCAGCGGCACCACCAGATAGAGCACAAGCAACGGACGGCCAGCAAAGCGCAAATCCCCGGAGCCTGGCCTGCGACGCAAGGGCAACACCATCCCTGCGCACATCAGCAGTCCTGCGCCCACCTGGGTCGCTCGCACCATCCAATCGCTCCAGGGACCTCGATGCAATGTGTAAGCGGCGAGCAGACGGGCCAGCACTTTTCCAAAATCTTTGAACATGCGGCCCGGCGTCGACTCGGCACCGCTCACCCCCCAGGCAGGCCAGAGCGATGGCATCACTAACCCAGCAGCCACGGCTAGTACAATGGCCCCCGGCAGAAAGGCACGCCAACCTCGCCGCCGTTCGCCCAGGCGCAAGCCCAGCAAGAGCAAAACGATCAACCAAAGAGCACCCAGAACCAGGAAAAAGACACCGAATAAGTAGCTGTAGACAGAAAACACGAACCCGGCCAAGGCTAGACCCCACCAGCCGAGGCGGTGTGTCCCGTCGGCTGCTGCCCAGCAGCTCTGCCAGCCGCGCAGCAGCCCATAGAGACCAAAGAGTCCAAAGGTGGTTGCGGGCATGAACATGCGCGCCTCTTGCGAATACCAGACAAGAAAGGGATTAAGCGCTACGAGCAGCGCCGCCAACGCACCCGCCCGCCGGTTGCCCAGTATCCGGCCGATGCCGAATGCGGGCAGCACGGCCAGCGCCCCCAGCACAGCTCCCAGGCTGCGCACCGCAGCGTCACCCGAGCCAAAGAGCATCATCCAATCATGCAAGAGCAAGTGATACAGCGGCGGATGCTTGTCCTCCACCAGGTGCATGCCCACATCCCAGATGCGGGCCGCCGGCTGGCTGGCCCAGAACAGGCTCATCGTCTCGTCGAACCAGAGGCTGTGGTAGGTCAACCGCCAGAAGCGCACCCCCAGAGCAAGCAGAAACAGCCCGCCGATAAGGGCATATCGTTTGAGTGTCCATGCGTCACAGCGTCGCAACTTCATCCCCTCGCCTCTAGTCACTGGTCGCTGATCACTGTCACTCCACCCAGGATGACGTGATCGGCCGTCAGCCATTTGTCTGGCGGAACATCCGGATCATCCAACGGCGAAACGAGGACGGCTGCTCGCCGGCCGCTGTTCGCTTCGTATAGCCCGATCTCCAAGAGATACTCGCCCGGCGGCAGGTCAGCGGGCAATGGCAACTGATGCTCATCAAGGATCAGTTCCCCTATCTGCCAGGTGGACGTGGGAACGCTTCCTTGCCCCGGTTCCGCGTCATCCCCCGCCCAGACGTAGCTGCCACCTGGTTTCGCCGGTCCCAGCAGATGAGTGAAGACCTTCCAGTCACGTGTGACCTGAGCATCACATGCCCACCACAGTTGCAGGTAAACGATGCTGCCTGGATGATAGCGAGATGCGTCCAAATCATAGCCCTCGAGGCTGATGCCCTCCCAAATCGCCAGCCGATCTTGCTGCGCCGCACGGGCCGGCCTGCCACCGCTCGCTAAACGAAAAACCTCGCCGTATGGTCGCCCGTCTCGGTCGCGGAACTCATGTACCCGCTTCGCCTGAGGGTAGAGCTCCCGCAGCAGCAGGCTACCGCGAAAGTCCTCGTGCACGATGATCACGTAGGTTGCCGGACGATCAGCCAAGGGATAACGCGCCGGGGCGATGAAGGCGTGACGGCCATCGAAGTGGCGCGTGCCGAGCCCTTCTCGCCAGGCAAAGGCCAGCGTGGTGTGATCCGCAGCCCTAGGCGTGACGTAGACCAACTCTTCGGGCGGCAATTCGTTCACATATTGAGCGATTTCCCACAGCCCGACGTCGAAGGCGTGGTAGAGATCAGGGAAGTTGGCCCAGCGATGAAAGTAGTCGCGGGCAGTGACGAACGAACTACCGAGTAAGGACAAGGAAACAAGGAACAAGGAAACAAGGAAACAAGGGGATAACCCCTCTCTTTTCCCCCTTTCCCCTTCTTTCCTTCGTTTCCATCTTCTTTTCCCCCAGGCGACCATGCTGGCCAACCCCAATCCGATGAGCAGGGCGACGGCTGGTGCGGCGCCGACCGCTCGCCGGAAGTGCGGCGCATACTCGCTGAGCACCGTCGGCGAGAGCATCACGGCCCCGGCGAGCAGAACAAAACCCCACGCCGTCCGACCTCCGCAGTACCCAGTACCTGATCTCTCACCCCCGATTCCTACCAACCTCCCACAGGCAATCACCACCCCCAGATAGAACGGCAGCGCAATGAACCCATCCAAGGCCGGCCGGTTCGGCAGGTTGCTGCGCGGATTGGCGTCTCCAGCGACGCTGAACATGCCCAGCGTGCGCAGGACACTGCCCAGCAAGCCCCCCTCACCTTCGCCCGCCGCTGCCACCTGGCTCGTGCGCAGCGTCAGTAGATGTGGATTCCGCCAGAAGTACAGACCCAGGGGAGCCATCACCAATAGCGCCACCAGCAGTGCTAGAGTCAGGCCCCTCCAGCAACGACGCAGTTGAGCCCGATTCAACAGCCACATGAGGGCAGCAAAGGCTCCGGCAAGGGGCAAGAGCAGCCGCCCGGCAAGGTAGGTGTAAGCCCCCAGACCAACGAACACTCCCGCGACGACAAAGGAGCAGATTCCCCTGGTCCGCAGGCCACGCCACAGAGCCCAGAAGGCTAGAACAAGGATCAGGGGCAGCAGCACCGGGTGGATGCCCACGCGGCTGAAGTGCAGGTGCCAGTAAAGGATGGCCAGCGATGCAGCGCTGAGGAGCGGGAAACTGCGCGGCAGCCGCTCGTCGGCGCGAAGTAGCTCCCGCGCCAGTCCATAGAGCGCGGGCACGGTGAGTGTGCCCAGCAGCGCCGCTACTGCCCGCTGCGTCGTCGGCCCCGCGCCCAAAAACCGAAAGGCCAATGCGGTCAGGTAGATGAACAGCGGCTCGTTGCCGAAGTTGCCGGGGAAGAAGATGGGATGGTAATACGGCCGCGTGAGTAGATTCCAGGCCTCCAACCCCTGGAACGCCTCGTCGTAGTGGTAGCCTGGCGGGATGGTATCCAATTGCCAGAAGCGCAGGAAGGCCGCCACAGCCACGAGGGCAGCCAAGGCCATCCATTCGATTGCTCTCCGCTCTCGTCGGGCACAAACCGGCGAAGGTTTGGCAGTAGCCTTTGTATGAGACTCGTCCTCGCTCAACGGAAACCGTCTCCTCTCATTCTACCTATGTGAGTGGTCGCATCCCCAATCACCGCATCGCGACGAGTTGATCAGCTCCCTATCGCTGAACGTCCCATAGCTTCGCAGCCCTACGCTAGTGGCCGTAGCCCAACGTACAGCCCCCGTCCCATGAGACCCTGGGGATCATACACCACTTCCAATCCACTGGCAACAAACGCCCCCAGATATTCGTCGTGGGAGAAGAGGCCCAGTTCGTGGCACTCGGTGAAGTGCTCAATCCCCTCCGCAGTGGCCACGAGGTAGTGGAAGTCAATCACCGACACCGTGCCGTCCACCTCGCTGATGTTCATACGGGCGATCTTGAGATCAGGTTGGTTCACAAACTGCGCATGAACGGTTCCAGCCCGATAGACATCCGGCGTCAGCCAGGGCTCGATGATCACCACGCCCCCCGGATGCAGGTGGCGAGTCATGGTCTGCAGGGTCTGGTGCAGCCGTTCCAGAGTCTTGACGTAGCCGATGGAGCTGAACAGACACACGATAGCATCGAACTGCCGATCAAGCTCGAAATCCACCATATCAGCCTGATGGAGCACGACGTCCGGATAGCGTTCGCGGGCGATGACCAGCATGCCAGCATCGAGATCCAGCCCCTCCAGGTCGTACCATTGCTGCAAGAATGTCAGGTGGCCCCCCGTGCCACAGGCGACGTCGAGGAGTCTGTCGCCCGAGCAGCGCTTGTGCTGCTGGATCAGCTCGTGCAGTCGCTGCGCTTCGCTGAGATAGTCCTTGCCCATGGCAGCGTAGATAGCGTCGTAAAGGGTTGCAGATTCCGTGAACATGGCTAACCTCCCGAGATTCGCTCAGTTGGTGCGGCCAGCCCTTTGGAACAAGGACTCTTGATGCTTGCTGCGGTGTCGTTAGACCTATTCCACAGGGCCAGCACCCAGCGCCGCGGCCTCTTGCACCATCCCGCTGATGACCTCTGCCACCGGTTTGATCTCGCGTATGATGCCAATGGACTGGCCGCAAGAGATCACTCCGCAATCCAGGTCGCCATCTTCGATCAAATGCTTCATCGCCGCGCCGGCCACGACGGACAGAATCTCCCACAATTCCGCCTGGTTTGCCTCCAGGTCGGCCACCCTGAGCGCCGCTGCATTCTTCCAGGCTCGGATCGTATTGTGCAAGGAACCCAGTATAAGCAAGGTGTCCAATTCCGTGGCCGCCACCAACGCCTGTTTGAGATTCTGGTGAATGGGGCACTCTTCTGTGAGCAGCAGCCGCGTGCCGATGGTGACACCCTCGGCCCCCAGAACCAATGCCGCCGCCAGTCCCCGCCCATCGGCGATGCCGCCAGCGGCCAGCACCGGCACATCGAGCGCATCGGCGGCGCGGGGCGCCAGTACCATCGTCGTCAGCCCTGACTCGCCGATATGACCGCCTCCCTCGCTCCCGAAAACGGTCACAGCGTCCACACCGGCCCTCTGCGCACTGAGGGCGTGCCGCACGCTGACGCACTTGTGCATCGTCTTCACCCCACTCTCCTTCAGCCGGGCCCGCAAGTCCGCCGGGGGCCGGTGACCACTAGTCTCGACCACCGGCACACCCTCTTCCAGAATGACCTCCACGTACAGTTCGTTGTCAATGGGCCGCAGCGCCGGAAAGAGGCTCAAGTTGACGCCGAAGGGCTTGTCGGTGAGAGCCTTGACGCGACGGACCGCCTGGCGAAACTCGTCCTGGGTGACAAACATGGCCGAGGCCATCATCCCCAATGCGCCAGCGTTGGATATGGCCGCCACGAACTCTGGTCCGGAGACGTGCATCATACATCCGCCGACAATGGGATGTTCGATGCCCAACAGCTCGGTGACACGCGTTTTGAACATGATCAGGCTCCTTCTGGCAACGCTTGTGCTGCCGGAGGACACGAAAGGAACGAAAGGATGAGGCTATCAACGGCAGATCAACATCGGCCGCCGGCTGGCGCGCAGCACCTGATCCACGGCACTGCCCAGGACGACCTCCAGCACGGGGCTGGATCCGTATCCCCCCATGATGATCAGATCGCTCTGATGCTCATCAGCCGTCCTCAAGACGGCCTCGGCGACCGGCCCGCTTTCCACCACACACGTAGCTTGCACGCCGTGCGACTCCAGATACTCCCGGGCGCGCGCCAACGTCTGGCCAGTGGCGCGATCTCCCTCTCCATCCTTCGTTCCTTTCGTGTCCTTGACAGTGACCACGACCAAGGGGATGGCCCAAGAGCCCGCCACGTAGGTGGCCACGAAGAGCGCCTCGTCTGCCTTAGGGCTGCCATCGTAGGCCAGCAGGGCCCGACTCAGGGAGGACGCCGACGTTGGCACGACCAGTAGGGGCCTGGAACAGCGCAGTATCACAGTGCGCAGTCCTGAACCCAGCCTAGCCATCAGTTGAGGAGCGGGAGGGTAAGTGAGACTCAGAACGACCAGATCCGTCCAGGCCGCCCGCTCACATATCTTGCGCGGCACCTTCCCAACTTCGAGAGCCAGTCTCCCCGACACGCCAGCCGTCTGGCAGCGCCGGCTGAATTCGGCCTGGAGGGCCAGCGCCTCCTCGCTCTGGGCTTGCACCTCGGAAGGCAGCACGTGCAGACCATGCAACCGCGCCCCCTCACGTCGGGCCACCTCCAGCGCCTGCTCCAGCGCCTGCCAGCCCGCCTCCTCACCATTGACGGCCACGAGGATGTCGGAGAAAAGACGCTGGCGATGTCTGGCTTCGAAACGTTCTCTGCGCCACTGCCCCGGTCCGGGCCCGGCCTCAAGCTCATCAGGTGTCACCACATCCAGCACCTTCTCGCGTACCCGGGCAACGACCCGCTGCAGATTACGGCTGAAGCGAGTCACTAGATCGGTCGCTGCCGCCTCAGGTCGGATCTGCCATCCCAGCTCCGCCTCTAGTTGAGCGCGGTGCTCCGCAAGCCAGAGGTAGAGATCGGCCTCCGTCCGACCGGGAAACTCCCGCAAGATGGTTCGCTCCCGAATCACCTGCACCACCGGCAGATAGACCGTATCGTACCAGTGAGCAACAGCCTCCTCGTAGGGAATCTCTCGCTGCTGCTCCAGGCCCATGAAGTAGCGATGAACCCCGATGTGCTCCTCGATGAGCGGATACTGTCCAGGGACGGTCACGCTCAGATCAGCCTCAGGGCGGAGTTCATCGAAATGCGTAGCCTGCAGGAAACCTGCATACTCGCCCTTCAGGATAAGCTCGTCGGCCTCAGCGTCAGGCGAAAGAACCACTCTGCTGGGCACTTCCGTCACATAGGCCTGGATGTGTGTCGCTTCCAGGTCTCGGGCCACTGACACGCGGTGGTGACCATCCCGCACGAAATAGGTCTCACCGATCTGATACACCTCGATAGGCGGCAAGCCCGCCATGCTGGTCACTGCCAACTTGACCCTCGCCCAGCGATCGGCGTGATCTAGCCGGGGCAGGAAACTGCGGGTGAAGTCGTGATAACGTCCCACGCTGCCGACGATAGCATCCAGAGGGATGTCCTTCAGTGTCCGCACCCCGCCTGGCCCGACCTTGAGCTTCTTGCGCACTTCCTCGTAGGAGAGAAGATCGGCCGACTTGCCAGTGAGGCGAGCCATGACTTCTTCCATGCCGGCCTGGCGGCGGGCACGCCAGAAATCATGCACTGCCGAAAGAAAACTGACCGATGTGTCACCAGGCATTACAGCAACCTCCCTCAACTTTCGTACCTTTCGTGTCCTCTATACCCACTGCCGGTAGACTCGATACCGCTTGTAGACCTGCGCCCCCATCCGCTGGGCAAGAATAGGCGTGTTGGGATTGTCCGCCGACGTCAGCGACAGGTCGAGCCACTTGAATCCCCTGGCTTTGGCCCGCTTGCCCATTTCGGCAAACAGCACCACGGCCACGCCGCGGCCCCAATACTCGGGCGGCACCAGGACGCTCTTGATCCACTATGGCATTAGTACAAGCACTCCCTCAGCATGGGTTTCCACGGCAGTCCGCTCCCACAGCATAACGTGGTACTCAACATTGCGCCAGGGGTCGACCATATCGTCGTAGTGACGGTGGAAAGGATGACCGGACTGGCCTGGAACGTGCATTGAGACCGACCGCGTCAAGTCCCCTAAGGGTTCGTAAAAGTATAACTTCCCGCATCGGTCAACCAGAAGCTAGGTTTGACCGGGGACGAATAGTGTAGTTCCATTTGGGGCAGACATCATGGGACTTGATGTTG
>Ga0208279_1001211_pt1 | contig 14771 bp, 10 predicted proteins | sample AntAceMetag02UKM_FD_184766 | JGI IMG/M metagenome (GOLD analysis project Ga0208279, IMG submission 184766) | Saline lake microbial communities from Ace Lake, Antarctica - Antarctic Ace Lake Metagenome 02UKM (SPAdes) (version 2) | ecosystem: Environmental > Aquatic > Non-marine Saline and... | reverse complement strand
TCAATCAAAGTGTTATCTTCAGGATTCTCTCTAATTTTACTTTTTAGCTCTTGCAAAGTCTGGTTTTCACTATTTTTATTCATTTAACACCTTTTTTATCTAGTTGATTTAATAACCTGTAAGCAATGTAAACTAAACCAATGACAACGAATAAACCGATTAAAGGGAAAGCACATATAAAAGCTGCAGCAATTATTATGATAAAGCAAGCAAATATTTCTTTCATGGCACATCCACATATTTTTAAATAACTTTATTACACTTTCTGTGCCAATAAATTGAAAAGTACCTAATTCACACTATGGATGTAAATTACGGCATATTGAGTCTTCTAAATATATAACCGCAAGTAATAATTTTTACTTCTTCAAGTAGAAACATTTACTTTTCAAGACCTAATTTCTTCAATCGTGCTCTAAATGTATGCTCTTCCAATTTTAACAATCTTGCTGCAGCAGCCGCATTTCCATTTGTTATTTTCAATGCCTCTTCGTAATATGCTTTTGGTATATCTCTATCGAAATCCAATCCATCTTCAGGTATAAAAACCTTTTTAGGACTCATATTTATAGAATGCAAATCTATTTTTGAACCATCAATTTGTTTTCCCGGATATATATAAGCATTTTCCAATACAGAGAAAAGTTCCCGGATATTGCCAGGCCAATTGTGTTTCGTAATTATTTCAATTGCGTCCTTGGTTATTTCTTTCTCTTGCCTGTGCTTCTGGTTCAATTTGCTAATACAATAATTTGCAAGGAGTACAATGTCATTGTGTCTGTACTTTAATGGTGGCAATTCGATTTTTTGTTTTACGATTCTATATAAAAGTTCTTCTCTAAAACCTCCAGTTTCGACAAGTTTGTTCAAATCTTTGTTAGTTGCAGTAATTAATCTCACATCGACCTTGTCTTCCTTGCCGCCAACTGGCTGTATTGTACCTTCTTCAAGGACTCGGAATAATTTTACCTGCATCTGCAAAGGCAGGTCAGCAATTTCATCCAGAAATATAGTCCCTTTATCTGCTTCCTTGAATTTACCTTCTTTGTCTTGTATCGCACCCGTAAATGATCCTTTTTTATGTCCGAAAAATTCACTTTCAAATAATTCAGGGCTTATTGCTCCGCAATTAATTTTGATGAATGGTTGTTCTTTTCTTTTGCTGTTATAGTGTAAAGCTTCAGCAACCAGCTCTTTGCCGGTACCGCTTTCTCCACTAATGAATACAGGTATATCATAATCAGAAAGTAGCATTATCTTTTCTTTGATCTTTTTTATTGCATCACAATTCCCAATGATATTATCATATTCCAATTTAAGATTTTCTTTGAGGTTCTTATTTTCTCTTGATAGTTTTGTGAGTTTAGTTTTTACTTCATCAACATCTTGAATTTGTGGGAAATCATCCAGATTAAAATCAATATTTGAGATTCCTTTTTCCCTTGAAACCTGAATAAGTTCTGCATCAATCACACCACCCTGCTGCAAAAATATCCAGCATGCATGCATTGTGGGAGTACCGGATGTTATTGAAATAGTATAATCTGCATTCTCATTTCTGTTTTCTTCAAGCACTTTCTTAACTGCAGAATACATCGCCGGATAAACGGTATTATAATCAATGGGATTTCCAGTTAACGCTTCCTGATAGAAAACATCTACACGTGGATGATTTTTCCTGCAGTATCTAAGTATGTCAGATGCAGGTTTTAAATATTTTTCGTTATTGTATAAGATATACAGTTTATCAAATTTGATCTCTTTCAAAATTGATAAAATTGCTCCAGGTTTTTCATCGATGTAGCAATCATTGTTCCCGATAAAAGTAAGTAGAATTTTCATAGATGCTTAATTCATTTCTATAATCTTAGAAGTCAAGAAATTGTGTTGTTAGACTTTCTACTCATATCAGCGTTAAAAAAAACGATAGTGCCTCCTCTACGAATTATTTAATAAATTTCTTTCAGCGTTAATCTGCTTAATCAGTGTTCATCTGTGTACTATATCTTTTAAATTTTGTGAACAGTAGCTATTTAAAATTCTGTTCCGCTCGAAAAGTTGAAATTGCTGATCTTCATTGCAGGTACCAGGAAACCGCCGCCAAAGAAAGCACCTGCGATCTCAGCAGTATCTCCGATCTCATCTATGTTGGAGAAAATATTTATAACACTATCCGTAAAACGCATATTTTTAAGAGGTTTGGTGATCTTCCCATTCTCAACAGTGAAAAATCCATCTCTTGTCATTCCGGTAACCAATAATGTGATCGGGTCAATGATATTTGAATAATGGAAATGAGTTACAAGCACACCTTTTTCAGTATTCTTTATCATCTTCTCGACCGAACTCTTTCCGGTTTCAAACCTCATTGCAAAAGGATATGCTGCCTGTGTAGGTAATGGAATTGCATGTCCGTTATTATCAACACCTGCCTCTTTTGCAATCCATCGGTTAGTTGCAAAAGCTTTCGGGATACCTTTCTCAACAAGGGTCAGGGGTTTCACAGGCATTCCTTCGAAATCAAAAGGTTGTGAGCCGATGATCGGGTTATAGGGATCTTCAAAAACATTAAGTTTTTCTGAAAATACTTTTTTATTCAATCCATCTTTGAGGAAAGTTGTCCCTTCAAGATAGTCCATGCCGTTAAATCCTCTCCACAAAAGGAAAAGCACAAATTCTGCAACGGCTGCCGGTTCCATAATAACGGTATATTTACCGGGTTTCAAACTCTCAGGATACTTGCTCTTAAGCGCCTTTTCGACAGCTATTTTGGCTGCTTTTTCCACATCGATCTTGTGGATGTCTTTTTTTATGATCTCATGCCAGCCCGATGCAGCTCCATCCATTGCAGTAATGCTGAATTCTGCATTTGTAGAGATGTCATATGCGAAAAGCCCTTGAGAGTTTGCAAGTGCAATTTCAGAAGTGGAATTAGAAAATATTCCTGCTCCTTTAAGGTTATTTTTCTTACAGGTATTCACAGCTTTTGTGATACTTTCAGCACGCTGTTGTGGGGAAAATTTATCAGTAGCTTTACAAAAGTTATCGACCTTTTGATATTTCTGCTGCTTGGGAAGTGGAAGCAGTTTCTCATTATCCCTTTGCATTTTCGTCGCATCGATTGCAGACTGCAAAGTATAATTAAGAGAAACATCATCCAATTTATTTGTGGTTGCGGTTGCCGTCTTTTTGCCCATTATCGTGCGTATTCTGATATGATATGAGGTGTCGCTTACATTCTGATGAATATAGTTATCTGCATAACGTGTAAGTGCACTTTTATTTTTAAAGATCATAACCTCAATTTCAACCTCATTAGAAAGGGAACAAATTTTTTGAGCAAGCTCACGCATTTCTACTATACTGTTTTGGCTCATATGAACTCCTGAAATAATTATTCAATTGCTTTTTCACCAATGCTGATGATTGTGTCAAGACTTTCATTTCTTCTTACGATTTTGTTGACACAGAGTTATGCGCCTATGATAAATATTCAAGAATATTATAAAAGAGGTTTCAAATGTCAGTAACTGTCGTCTTAGGAGCATTATGGGGAGATGAAGCAAAGGCAAAGATCGTTGATGCACTTGCTATAAATATGGATGCTATTGTGCGCTTTCAAGGAGGATGCAATGCAGGTCATACCGTTGTTCATGGTGACACAACATATAAATTCCATATAATTCCGGTTGGCATCCTTAATCCTGAAATGATATGTATTATAGGAAATGGTGTTGTTGTCAATCTTGAACGATTATTGCAGGAAATCCAGGACATCGAATCAAAAGGTATTCATCTTGCAGATAGGTTTTTCATTAGCTCACAAGCACATCTTACACTCCCTATCCAGACCTATCTTGACGAGCTTGGTGAAAAATTGAGTGGGAAACAGGCAATTGGAACGACAAAGGCAGGCATTGGCCCTACATATGCGGACAAGGCAGCACGATTGGGGCTCCGCATGGGTGATTTGCTTGATAAGGAATATCTTACTTTCAGAATGTCAAACCTGATCAATAATAAAAGGGATCTGCTAGGTTCTTGGCTTGAAAATATTAGCCTAGAAGATTCAGTAGAAATGCTATATGAGATTGGAATTCAACTCAAACCTTTTATCAGTAACACTCCATATATGATAAACAATATGATCAAAGAAAATAAAAATATTCTTTTTGAAGGCGCTCAAGGAACACTCCTGGATATTGATTTTGGGACATACCCATACGTCACATCCTCAAATTCAACGATCGGTGGAGCATTGACCGGTACAGGTATTAATCCAAGAAGCATAGACAAAATAATTGGTGTAATGAAGGCATATGTTACCCGTGTTGGTAACGGACCTTTCCCAACAGAGCTACGCGATAAGGTGGGGGAATATATACGCGAAAAAGGGCAAGAATATGGCACCACAACCGGACGCCCACGCAGATGCGGATGGTTCGATGCAGTTGCAGCAAGGTTTTCTGCAATGCTCAATGGCTTTGATGAGATCGCTCTCACACTGCTCGATGTCTATTCCGGTCTGGATACGATCAATATCTGCACAGGTTACACATTAGATAGTCTGGAACTGGAAGAATATCCTGTTGAAACCCGGCTTTTGCAAAAGGTTCAACCATCATATATATCTCTTCCAGGATGGAAAGAGAATATTTCTTCGCTCAAAAAATTTGAAGAATTACCTGAAAATGCCCAAGACTTTGTTCAAACTGTAGAAGAGCTGCTTGGTATCCCGATAAAAATCATTTCTGTTGGTGCAAAACGCAGCCAGACAATATTTAGATAAAATCCTGCATGAGTATTCTCTGTCAAAATCTCACCTTTAACTATTCTAAGAGAAAATCCAATTCTCGACTTTTTGATAATTTTGGATTCGAACTGAATAATAATGAAAAAAAATGTATATATGGTGAAACCGGTTCAGGAAAGACGTCACTTTTCAACTTGTTCTTCGGTGAAATAAAACCAGACAAAGGAAAAATTCTATTAGATAATATTCCATTACATAAAGAAAAAAAACTGTCTGATAAAGTTGCATTTTTGTTCCAGAATCCAGAAAAACAATTTGTTTTTCCCTTGATCCATGATGAATACAATTTTTTAACTCATCAAAATAACGAAATTGCTATCAAACAAAATATTAAAGAGTTATGCGGAATATTTAATGTAAAAATTGAACTTTTTTTTCATAAAGATATATATGAATTATCATACGGCGAACTCAGATTGTTACAGATCATCTTTTCCTTTTCTGTAAAGACAGAATATCTGATCTTGGATGAACCTGCAGATCATCTTGAAAAAATACTTCGTGAGAAATTATTCGATCTCATCAAATCAACTAATAATAAAGGAATACTCATTTTGACCAAATATCCCGAGCTTTATGAAACTGTTGTTGATGAGAGTATTCCTATTAATGCAAGGTATGCATGAGGTTTTTTATGAAACAAATACTTGTAATATTGGTAATAATATTTGTTAGTTCAGTGCTTAATGCAGGTGTTCAGGAAGAATTTGACTTCGCGAAAAAAATGTATGACGACACACTGTACGAGGAAGCAATAGGGAAATTTCAGAATATTATTCAGAAATACCCTAGTTCATCACTTGCAGAAGAAGCACAATTTTATTTGGGCAATTCTTATATGGAGCTCGAGCAATATGTGAATGCTTCCTTTGCGTACAAACGTCTTATTGAAGACCATCCGCAGACAACACTCTATCCTCAGACCGTTTTCAAACTTGCGGAAAGTCTCTTCGAAAGCAAGAATTATTTCGAATCTGCTCAGTATTACCAGGACCTGATCTATAATTACCCGCAAAGCCCTTATGCACTGCAATCGCTAAATAAGATCATCACAGCGTTGAAGAATGCAGGTATGTATAATGAAGCCATTCTCATATCAATGGATATCATTGAAAGTTTTACTGGCAAAGCCCAGATTCCAGGAATCCTGCTCTCTCTTGCGTCTGTGTATCAACTCCATAATATGCCTGTAGAGTATGAACAGACCCTCCTGAAGATTGTTAATATGTATCCTCAATCCGATGAAAAATGGAAAGCAATCCAGGAATTATCACAATATTATTACAATAATGAAATGCCTGACCAAGCCCTGCAATTACTGCAAAAAGGGCTTACAGAAACCATTCCTCGAGAATTTGAACAGTCTTTACTTTTACTTTATGCAGAACTTCTCGAACGAAGCGGTGATAAGCAAAAATGCCTGGAACAGTACAAGGAATTTTATCGAAAATTCGACACATATCCCCAGCGTGATAAAATCGCCTATAAGATTGCATTACTTGAATTCGCACTCGATGAATATAGGAATACCACCCTTACCTGCAATGAGTTTGAGCAAAATTTTCCTGTAAGTGATCATACCTCACAAATCCAATACCTACTTGCATATGCACAATATTACCTCCAGAATTATACTCAATCAATAAATATTCTGAACAACATTGATCTTACAAAAGCCGTGCTGGAAACACAAAAAGATATTCATCAATTACGTGCACGAATCTATATAAAGCAAAAGGAGTACGAACCTGCGATCTCTGCTTACCTTGGGATCATCAAGAACTATCCTCACATTACTGCGGTCGATTCTATGTATTATAATATTGGACAGCTCTATCAAGAATATTTGCGAAATTTTTCTGCTGCGGTGAACTACTATAGTATTATTGTGACAATTTATCCGGAAAGCGAACTGCGGGGACAGGCGTATCTGGACCTTGCATTTTGCAGCGAACAGCTCGGTCAATATGATGAAGCATTACAATACTATACTAATGCGCTTTCCACACATTCTCTCACGAGCGAAGAGCGAAATAACATATCTACAAAGTTGAATTATATTGAGCAATTTATGGCAAAAAAGGAGAGCCGTGCACTTGAAAATATGGTTCAAACCTTTGCTCAGTTCGTACGAAATAATGACTACATAGCAACAATATTTTCTATAGCACAAATCTACACTCAGGACCTTAAGGATTATAATAAAGCGCTCCAGCTTCTTGAGAGCGACCCATTATTCACAAGTGAGCCAAAACTGTTATTATTAAAAGGTGAAATTTTTATCAAGCTTGCACAGAAAGCTGCAATTGAAGAAGATGAAGATGCTGACAAATATTATGCTGATGCACAAAAAATTTTTGAATCAATTGTTACTGATTATACTGATATTCCTGAAAAAGCATATGCAGAATTCCATCTTATCACGCTGAGAACCAGAACCTACGAACCAGGAAGTGAGCTTTACATCACGAACTTACGACAGCTCACGCTCAATTTCGTTGATGCTTATAACACATTTCCTTATATAGGACAGGTATATTTCAAACTTGGGAAAGCACTCATGGAATCAGGAGAATATGAAGAACAGACGATCACGTACCTCCAAAAAGCTGCCACGCTTTCACGGAATGCTGAGATCAGAAATGAAGCATATCGCTATCTTGGCGATCTATATCTGAAAAATGAGGGATACATAGCAGCTAGAAATCAGTACCAGAAAATTGACGAACAAACTATCTATGCTGATCCCGAACTGCTCTATAATGTCGGAGATGTATATTATCAACTCAAATCCTATTCGCAGAGCGCAGTCTATTTCGAATACTATGTACACAACTACACAGCTCAGGAAAATTATATTGAAGCACTCAACCTCCTCGCATCCATTAATCTGTCTATGAATGAGCAAGAGAAAGCGATTATATATTACGCCATTCTCGCAGAAAAAGCACCGGATGATGGGCTTCTGCGCACACTTCGAAATCTGTATATTGATAAGGGGCAGTTTGATGAGGCAATTGAAATTTCCATGAAAATCGAGGCGCTTACAAGTAAAGACAGGCGCATCCTTGCGGGCATATATGAAGCGCAGGGCAATCTGAGTTACGCGATCCTGCAATATGGGCGGATCATTAGCCAGGTTACCGCAGAAGACACAATGCTCATCGACACTAAGCATCTTGCAGATCTCCATATGCTTGTGGGTGATGTGAATAGCGCACTGACAAATTATACAAAAATCTATAACTTAGCCGAGAGTTACAAAGATCCCTTTGAAAGTTTTTCCTATTTGGATTGGTCAAAAATCGCAGAAAACACTATCGTTGCATATTATAAATTGAAAAATCGAACACAGGCAGAAGTTTTTGAGAAATATTATAAGTCAGCCATTAAAGACAAGGTTGATATTGAAGCCCATCTTGCGCTCGAAAGAGGGATATATTATGCACAGCTCGATCAGAAGAAAGCACGGAAATTATTTGAAAAAGTGATTAAAAATTATGGCACTACCAAATATGCAGATGATGCGTATTTGGAGTTAGCGATCATGGCGCTGGAGAACAAAGAATTCGAAGAAGCAGAAACGTATCTTACCACCTTGATCGATAAATTTCCTGATTCCAATCTTATCAATAATGTATATCTTAAACTGGGTTCAATGAACTTCAGCGAAGGCAATTTTCAGGATGCATTGGAATATTATCATAAAGTAATTCAGCGTGATACTGAGGGAACCTATGCAATGCAGGCGATCGAGAATTTTGCACTTACATGCAAATCTATGGGTGAGTGGATGCTGGCTATCGAGGCATACCAGGTGCTGATAGATCGCTTCGGTTCGCCTGAGATGACCCCTCAAACGATCTTCGAGATTTCCTATTGCTATTATATGGATAAAGAATACAGGAAGGCAATACAGCTTTTCAAGTCAATCCAGGATAAATTTACGGACAGCGAAGTCAAAGCTGAGATAATCTACTGGATAGGGGAATCGTATTATGGGCTCAAGGAGTATGACCAAGCAGTGGAAGCGCTCCTCAAGATCGTGTATGATTACAGCTATTTGGACCAGTGGTATGTGAATGCCAACGTCAAAATTGCAATCGCATACGAGAAACTTCAGAAATTTGATAAAGCTCGTCTGTTCTACAAAAATGTCATTGAACGCTACGGAACAAACTCCAATTGGGGAGCTGAGGCAAAAAAATTGCTGGACGCACTTCCCTGATCCTCCCCAAAAATGCATCTTAAACTATGAAAAATCTGAAGCTGATAATCTCCTATCTTAAGCAATATAAGAAGAGCATTGCCATTGGTGTGCTCTGCCTTATCATTGTTGACGCAATTCAGATGGTCGTGCCAAAGATCATCCAACATGTGATCGATAGTTTGCACAATCCCAGCTTCACTATGAATGCCATTTTGATGTATGCAGGCATCATTTTCGGGCTTGCGATTTTTATGGCAGTACTGCGTTTCCTGTGGCGGGTATTACTCATAACCAATTCATTCAAGATAGAAAAGAAGATCCGCAACGATTATTATGAGCATCTGCAAAAGCTATCTCCCCGCTTTTTTCAAAATCATAATACCGGTGATCTCATGGCATATGCCACCAATGACCTTAATGCGGTGCGCATGCTTTTCGGGATTGGTGTTGTGCTTATGTTTGATGTGTTTTTTGTGACGCTCGGTTCCTTCCTGCTTATGAGCAACATCAACCTGAAAATGACCCTCTATGTGATCATTCCGCTTCCTATTGTAACATTTGTGACCATATATTTCGGCAAAAAAGTTCATCGTCTGTTTAAAAAAGTGCAGGAAATCTTTGCCCATCTTTCTGACAGGGCGCAGGAGACGATTTCCGGCGTTCGTATCATAAAATCTTTTGTTCGAGAAAATGCCTATGAAGCCCGTGTTGGAGAGGTTGCAGAAGACCTTGTTAACCAGAATATGAAACTTGTGAAAATATGGGGTATGTTCTTCCCGCTCATGTTTGCAATAATCGGCATTAGTCTGATGGTAACGCTCTATATAGGCGGAACTAAAACCATTCTTCGAGAGATCACAATCGGGGAATTCGTTGCGTTCACGAGCTATCTTCACCTCATTACATGGCCAGTGATCGCTGTTGGATGGATCGTGAATCTCTATCAGCGCGGGACTGCATCTCTCAACAGAATTCAGGATATCATGCACCAGAAACCCGAGATATACGACGAACCCTGTGTGGACAGATCTATCACTTCGTTGCACGGAGACATCAGTCTCAAGAATCTCCATTATACATATCCTGATACAGAAGTGCCAGTGCTCTCAGATATTTCAATCAATATTAAAGCAGGTGAAACCCTTGCGATCGTGGGTAGGACAGGTGAAGGAAAAAGCACGATAATCAAACTTCTTACACGACTGTTCAATCCTCCCAAAAATGAAATATATATTGATGACCACGAGATATATCAAATCCCGCTGGAAACTCTCCGCCAGTCAATCGCAGTGGTTACCCAGGACATCTTTCTCTTTGCATCGTCAGTAAAAGAAAACATTCAATTCGGCAATGAAAACGTTACTGAAGAAGATGTTGTAGAAATAGCCCAAATATCACAATTTTACAATGATATTAAGGGTTTCGAGATGGAGTTTGACTCGATAATCGGGGAACGGGGAGTTTCACTCTCAGGAGGTCAGAAACAGCGTCTGGCACTTTCCAGAGCTCTTATTAAGGATGCACCGATACTTGTGCTGGATGACGCATTTTCCTCTGTAGATACGGAAACAGAAGAGATCATTCTGAAAAATATAAGGGGGAGCCAGAAGAATAAAACCGTGCTCATCATTGCGCACAGAATTTCTACCATGCAGCATGCGGATAAGATAATTGTGCTGTCGAATGGCAAGGTCGTGGAGCAGGGCACTCATAAAACACTGCTTGAGCTCAAAGGGATTTATACGGACATTTATAATCGTCAAAAGTTAAGAGAAGAACTGGAAATGTAATATGCGAAGATTTTCATCAGCATTCGAAGAAGAAAAAGACAGCGGCAAGGTGCTCGACTCCAAGTTGATGAAGCGCCTGTTCACGTACCTTGCGCCCTATAAGGTCTACTTCATTATCTCCTTCTTCATATTGATCATTATTGCTTTCTTCGCGATCTCAATTCCATATATCACCAAATATGCTATTGACGAATATATCAATCCTTCTCTCAAAATCCTCTCTGTAGAAAACAATCCCGAACTGAAGGAACATTTCACGAAAAGATATAAAAAGTTCGTAGTGAGTCAGCAGGATAGTAAAGTACTTATACACAGCTACAATATTGATAAATTGCTGCCAAAGCATTATCAAATGCTGCTCACCAATGGTTGCATCAGCAAAGACATCTATGCTGCTTACCCGATAAATAATAAGAACACACCCATCGCAGAAAGCAATCCTGCTTATCTGAAACCCTTTGGGAAATACTACATCATTCCTCAGAAAAACCTATCCGAGCTGAGTATTGATGATACGAAAATACTTCGTTCGAGAGACATCAGTGGCTTGAAGACCCTTGCGATCATTTTCTTTGTATTTCTCGTTCTAAGATTTATATTCAGCTATGTGCAAATATATCTCACCCAATACGGTGCAATGCACTCTATGTATGATCTGCGCATGAAGCTTTTCAAACACCTGCAGAAACTTCCCATGTCCTTCTTTGATAAAAACCCGATCGGACGGCTGGTAACCCGCGTTACCAATGACGTAAATGCTCTGTCAGAAATGCTCGGCGAAGGTCTTATCACGCTGGTGCAGGATATTTTCATGATGCTGGCGATTCTCATTGTGATGTTCATTATCAACTGGAAACTGGCGTTCATTACCTTTGTCGTGCTACCTTTTGTCATTTTCTTCATGCTCAAATTCAAAGTCGATATCCGCAAAGTCTATCGCCTTGTGAGGATTCGCCTTGCAAAGATCAATACAAGTTTGAGTGAAAATATTTCCGGTATTCAGACCATCCAGCTTTTTCATCAGGAGAAGAAGAAACAGAATGAATTTGAGAGTGTTACACAGGATTATTTCGAAGCTGAGAGAAAGCAGTTACGTATCTTTGCAGTATTTCGTCCGCTTATCGACGTGATGGTTCATCTTGCGATTGCGCTTATCATCTGGTACGGTGGGGGAAGCATCCTGCAGGATAAAATGTCACTTGGTGTGCTGGTCGTGTTCATCAGTTATGTGCACCGTTTCTTCGATCCACTCTATGACCTGAGTCAGAAATACAATGTGATGCAGTCCGCAATGGCTGCGCTGGAGCGTATCTTCAAACTCATGGATGAAAAAGAAGAGCATTATTCTACGCTGCCCCAGTATCCTAAACGCTTGCAGGGTGAGATCGAATTCAAAAATGTATGGATGGCTTATAAGAACGAAGATTGGATTCTCAAGGATATAAACCTGAAAATTACAAAAGGTGAAAAAGTTGCGCTTGTGGGCTCGACAGGTGGTGGTAAAACTACTCTTGTGAAGCTTGTCAGCTCATTCTATCCATTCCAAAAAGGCAATATTCTGATCGACGGAAAGTCTATTAAAAATTATAATCTCGAAGAACTGCGCTACAATATCGGTGTGGTACACCAGGATGTCTTTATTTTCTCAGGCAAGATACGCGATAATATCTCTTTGTTCCGACAAGATATTTCCGAAGAACAGATCATTCAGGCAGCCAAATATGCTAATGCAGACAGATTCATCTCAAAACTTCCAAAAGGATATGACGCTGACGCAAAAGAGCGGGGCTCTGTGCTTTCTGCAGGTCAACGCCAGCTCCTTGCCTTTGCTCGTGTACTGGTCGGGGATCCAAGTGTTTTTGTGCTGGATGAAGCTACTTCAAATATTGATACTGAAACTGAGATGCTTATTCAGGACGCACTGCATAAGATTATGGAAAACCGAACCTCGGTTATTATCGCACACCGGCTCTCAACTATACAGAATGTTGATAGGATCGTTGTAATTCACAAAGGTCGAATCGCTGAAGAGGGAAGCCATCAAGAACTTATTAAGCATAGGGGAATTTACTACAAACTCTATGAATTGCAATATAAAGGAATGGAACGCTGAGGGAAATTTCTAAATCCGAATATCTAATGTCGAATAAATATCAAATTTCATGCTTAGTATTTTGAGGTTTGATTGTAGGAGATATGTATTGAAAATTTCAAACGTAAGTATAATATTGACAGAAAAATGAAGAATTAAGGCATAAGATATGTAATATGATAATTATTCATGCAGTCTTAAACGATTTTGTAAAACAACAAAAATGGAGAATATATGAGACATGAGAAATTTTGGGCAATATTTGGTAAAATTGCTTTAGTTATTGGAGTAGTAAGTGGAAGTTTTTATATAATACATGAAATAAGTAAAAATAATCCAAAACTCGTAACGCACCTAGAATATTATGAATATAGTTTACCTCCGGATTTACAGAATTCACTAATTGAAATAAACAATAATGAGTTATGGGAAAAAACGGAATCTATATTAGATACTTTTTATTATAATAATCGAGATAATTACAAAGCGAATAAAAAAATAACAGAATTAATAAAAAACACTATTCCAAAAATATATAGATATAATCATTCATCTAATTATAAGTTTTTCTATTTTTTTCTTATAAAAAATAAAAGCAATGAGATAGCATATGACGTTATTCTTAATGGTAGAATTTTAGGTATATGTGAGATAATAAACCATGAAAAAACAATAATTGAGGAATTTAATAATAATGTAAAACTTGGAGATATAAGACCAAAAGATGAAGTGATAGTAAAATTGTGGGGAGGGAGAATAAGCGTGACTAATGTAAAAAATTCATTTAAAATCTCACATACTAAAGGTGTTAGTAAAATTAAAGTTGGAGGAACAGTGTTTGGCTTCTCAAAATGGATTTTTGATAATTTTATAGATCTAATCTTTTTTATCCCTATGGCTATATTATTAATTTTTGCATTGATAATAATGATAAAACCAAAAAATAAATCGGTACATTAACTTAAAAATAAATAATTATTATAATCAAATCGACCCTGAACCACATTCAAGCATCATGTCCAGGCTTAGAAAATTATTATGAAAATCGAAATCCCCTCCACTGTCCCCATCCTTTTCGAGCGCAGCACACGCGCCAAACGCATCAGTATTTCCGTGAAAGCAGATAGAGTCCGTGTGGCTGTGCCAATGGGGTTTTCCATGAAAAAAGCTCAGGAATTTGTAGAGTCAAAAAGTGAATGGATCAACAAACATGTGCAAAGACTCAATGAGCTTCAAAAGAATTATCAAGCGCTTGTAGCTCCAATGGAGGTTGAACATTCTCATGCAAAGTCTGTGCTTACTCATACTTTGGAAACCCTCGCACAAAAGCATGGCTTTACCTATAATCGTGTATTCATCAAAAACCAGAAAACGCTATGGGGGAGCTGCTCGCATAAAAATAATATCAACCTGAATATGAAACTCATACTGCTGCCTGAAGAGCTTCGGGAATATATTATTTTGCACGAACTTGTTCACCTCAAAGTGAAAAACCACAGCAAGGAATTCTGGAATGAGCTTGCACGTTTATGCCCCGATTTCAAGGAACGGAGAAGGGAACTGAGAACGTATCGGCTGGAGTTTATGTAACCTAACTATTCTGTGTTTTACCACAGAGATTACAGAGAGTTATTAGTAAAAAATTGCTAGCTGGCGGATCGGTGTGTGTAGTAACGAAAAAACACATTAACTTCCGATCACTCTTCCCCGAAATTATTTTAGGAATATGAACTATTTAATCCAGGAAATTCCATAAAGGAATTTTAGTTATGATTTTATAATATTCGGTTTAGATTTACTTTTTTTCGTTTTTTATTTCAGGAATTATGGTTTTATGATAAGAAATTGGCTTTAATTCATTGATTT